>SMTZ1_10015273_pt1 | contig 10618 bp, 11 predicted proteins | sample DeeMarSWOR136_30_FD_25667 | JGI IMG/M metagenome (IMG submission 25667) | reverse complement strand
TTCCTTTTTTCTTAAGCCCCTCTGCTACTGGTGGAAAAAGCTCTAAGTGTGCTCCAGATAAAATGCTTAAGCCAACAACATCGACATCTTCCTGCACAGCTGCCTCAACAATCATTTCTGGTGTCTGCCTGATTCCTGTATAGACTACCTCCATGCCGGCATCTCTGAGAGCTCTGGCAACTACCTTGGCTCCGCGGTCATGGCCATCAAGGCCAGGTTTTGCAACTAGCACTCGGATTTTAGCTTCTTCTGCCATTGGCTTCTCTCCTTATACTTTTTGTGCCAGCTCAATGAGCACCCCTTTTGTTGATTTGGGGTGCATAAAGCCAACTTTACCGACCAGGCCGAGACGACCCTGCTTGTCAATCAGTTGAGCACCCTTGTCGGCTAGCCTACGAAGCTCCTCATCAACGTTTTCAACTTCAAAGCAGATGTGATGGATTCCTTCCCCTCGGCTTTCAAGGAATTTGGCTACGCTTCCTTGTGGATCAATCGGCTCGAGAAGCTCAATTTCACCACCTTCGGCCATAGGCAAGAAGGCTGCTTTTACTCCTTGCTGTTGCATAGTCTCTATCTTGCTGGGTTTAGTGCCGAAAAGGTTCTCATAAACTTCTAGCGCTTCAGCCAAGTTTTTGACTACAATAGCAATATGGTGGACTTTTTTAATCATTTCTCTATTTTAGCCCTCTCTCATGAGAACTCTAGCTATGGTCATTCTCTGCATCTCTGATGTTCCCTCATAGATTTCGGTTATTTTAGCATCACGCAGGTAACGCTCTACGGGATAGTCTTTACAATAGCCATAACCACCGTGAATTTGAATAGCGTTGTTGGTAACCATTCTAGAGGTTTCAGCCGCATAGACCTTTGCCATGGCTGCTTCCTTTATGAATGGCATATCATGATCTTTTAGCCAAGCAGATCGATAAGTCAGCAGCCTAGCTGCGTCAATATGGGTTGCCATATCGGCAAGCATCCACTGGATTGCTTGGAAGTTACCTATCGCTTGTCCGAATTGCTGGCGTTCCTTAGCATAGGCAAGAGAATCATCGAAAGCAGCTTGAGCGATACCTACTGCCTGGGCGGCTACAGTAACCCGGCTAGAATCTATCGCTTCTAAAGCTATCCTTAACCCACGACCTTGCTCACCTAACATGTTAGCTGCTGGTATTTGGCAATTTTCAAAAACCAGCTCTGCCGTTGATGAGCCACGTATGCCAAGTTTATTCTCCTCCTTGCCTACAGAGAAACCGGCAGCCCCCTTTTCGACAATGAAGGCAGCTATGCCCCGGTGCTTTAGCGATTTGTCGACACTAGCAAAAACTACAGCGATTTCGGCTTCAGCACCGTTGGTTATAAATATCTTGGTGCCATTAACGACATACTTATCACCTTGCAGTGTGGCAGTGGTCTCCAGAGATCCAGCGTCACTCCCAGCACCGGACTCGGTCAAGGCAAAGCATGCTAGTTTTTCGCCTTTTGCTATAGGCGTAACATACTTACGCCTTTGCTCCACGTTACCAAATTTGTATATAGGGTAACAGGCTAGTGATAAGCTGGCTAGAAAGATTGTGCCCACAGAAGCTGATGCCCGACACAACTCTTCTGCAGCAATAGCCATTGATAGATAATCACCACCACTGCCCCCATATTCCTCAGGGATGGTAATGCCGAATAGACCCAGACCAGCAGCCTTCTTAATGATTTCGGGTGGGCATTTCCCCTCCTCATCGATTTTTGCCGCTGCTGGCTTGACCTCGTTGGTAGCAAAGTCATGCACCATGGCCTGGAACATTTTTTGCTCTTCGGTCAATTCGAAATCCATCTGTTTATCCTTCCATTATAAAGTTTATTACCTTCACATTTTCAGAAGACGAGATATTCTCTCTGGGTACCAAATACCTTGCGTAGTACATCGCATATCTCGCCGATACTAGCGTAAGCTTCAACACAATCGATGAATGCAGGCATTGTGTTATTGCGGCCATGGGCTACTTCTTCCAGATTTTTAAGTACTTTGGTAACCTTGTCGTTGTCCCTATTTTTCTTAACTTTAGCCAATCTTTCCCTTTGTTTACTTTCTAGTTCAGGGTTCAAACGCAGTAGTTCTGGTATTTCGGGTGATGATGAGACAAATTTGTTGACACCTACCACGGTTACCTTGTTTTCCTCGATGTTCTTCTGCTGATAATAAGAGCTTTCCTGTATTTCTCTCTGTTGGAAGCCTTGCTCTATTGCAGCTACAGCACCGCCCAGCTTATCAATTTTATCAATGTATTTGTCGGCTTGCTTTTCTAAAGCTTCGGTGAGATATTCTATCAAATAGGAGCCACCGAGAGGATCAGCGATGTCACCAATACCTGTCTCATAAGCCAAGAGTTGTTGAGTTCGTAAAGCAATGGTTACTGCCTCCTTTGATGGTGTAGCGTACGCCTCGTCGAAGGAATTTGTATGAAGTGACTGTGTGCCACCGAGAGTTGCGGCTAGAGCCTGGATAGCTACTCTTACGATATTGTTATACGGCTGTTGTGCAGTCAATGTACAGCCCGCGGTTTGGGTATGAAAGCGCAGCATTGTTGAGCGAGAATCTTTGGCTTTAAATCTCTGGCTCATAATTTTGGCCCAGAGACGACGTGCAGCTCGAAACTTTGCCACCTCTTCAAAAAGATTATTATGTGCGTTGAGGAAGAAGGACAACCTGCCAGCAAATTTATCTACGTCCAACCCGGCAGTAATAGCTGCTTGAACATAGGCGATGCCGTTAGCAAGGGTAAAGGCGATCTCCTGAGCTGCTGTAGAGCCCGCTTCGCGTATGTGATAACCGCTGATGCTGATGGTGTTCCATCGCGGGATATGCTGGCTGCAATAAGCAAAGATGTCGGTGGTTAATCGCATCGAGGAGCGGGGTGGGAAAATATGCGTGCCCCTAGCGATATATTCTTTGAGAATGTCATTTTGAATAGTGCCGTCTAGTTTAGCTGGGTCAACGCCTTGCTTCTTAGCCATAGCAATGTACATAGCAAGGAGAATAGGGGCGGTAGAATTTATGGTCATTGATGTGCTGACTTTGTCTAATGGAATATCTTTGAATAGAAGCTCCATGTCCTCTAAAGTGTCTATAGCCACTCCTACTTTGCCGACTTCACCTTTAGCTAGAGGATGATCCGAATCATAACCGATTTGGGTAGGTAATTGAAAAGCAATGCTCAAGCCAGTTTGGCCTTGTTCAAGAAGATAACGATAACGTTTGTTGGATTCCTCAGCACTGCCAAAACCAGCATATTGGCGCATTGTCCACAGCCTACCGCGATACATGTTAGGCTGTATGCCACGAGTAAATGGGTATTCGCCAGGAAAACCTAAAGAAGTAGAATAATCGAAATCTGGGATATCTTCGGGAGTATAAAATGGAGAGATATCAATGCCAGAGCTGGTCTCAAATTTATCTTTTCTCTCGTGGAAACGCTCGATAGTTGGAGCTAATGTGACTTTTTGCCATTCCTGCTTCTTTTTACTAGGCATTGGCTGTCTCCTATGCTAGTCCTTCAACTCAAAGTCGAGACATTTTAACATGAGCTATAGAAACTGATAAAGAAATAGCTGCTATTTTTTACTTGATTTGCAGCTTACCTTGGCATATTACCAGCAGCCAGTTCTTGACCAGCAACAAATGCATCTTTTAGTGCTGTTGGATGTCTAAGAATGGCTTCCTTTTCGTCGATTCCAGAAAAGACCAACTCGCCAGCATACTTGATATCCAATGCTAGGAGCCAACTTTTGACCGTAGCCATAGCTGGCTGAAACAGATTGCGGAGCCTTGTTCCGCCAACTGAGATAAAAATACCCTTGCGTTCTCTGTCGGGACCTATTGCTACCGGAAGCCCGAGTACGTATTTAATTACCCACAATGCCTGGCAGCGGTCAATCATAGCTTTGGCTTGGGCAGTAACACCCATGAAGAAAATAGGTGATGCAAGAACTAGGCGGTCAGCCTCTCTTAAATCAGTGTGTATCCATTGCATGTCATCATCTATCACGCATTTGCCAGTTTTAATACAGCCATCACAGTGACGACAGGGTGAGATATTCAACTCGCTAAGTATAACCGTTTTCGCCTCATATCCCTGGCTAGCAACGCCAGCCATTACCTGTTGGAGCAGATGGTCGGTGTTGCCATCACGTCGTGGACTGCAGGCAATACCTAAAACCTTTAGCTTATGAGAGGGATTGGCTTCTGACAATTTTGGTGTCCCCACTCCTTTGTGCTAATTATATGATAACACTTCATTCTACCAGTTTATACCGAATCTCCACCTCTCTATGTTAGTGTATAATAAATCGATGACATATATCCAGAGCTTGCTGGGGCACAGGTTTGCGTTGGAAATTGTTAACAGGTCTCTTCCGTCTGTTTTGCACGCAGTGGTGAAATAGGCTAAAATTGGAGTCGTTTTTATGGCTGATAGCTCTAAGGTGTAACCCAAATGACAAAAAACGAGATATTAAGGCAGGCCAGAAAGGGAAATAGGGCAATATTGACTGAGGTCGAGTCTAAGGAACTTATTGGTGGTGCTGGGATACCTGTCATTGAAGCTAAAATGGCGCGGACAAAAGCAGAAGCGGTCTCTCTGAGCAAGAAAATGGGCTTCCCGGTGGTGCTAAAAATAGTCTCATCTGATGTTATTCATAAGAGTGATTCTGGTGGTGTAAGGTTGAGCTTGGATAACGCTGCTCAGGTAGGTAAAGCTTATGATGAAATTATATCTGCGATTAAAAAGCATCAGCCAAAGGCAAAAATAGAAGGTATATCCGTGCAGAAAATGGCTCGCCCAGGGATAGAAGTTATCATTGGCATGACTAAGGATGCACAATTCGGACCTGTACTGATGTTCGGCCTGGGTGGAATACTGGTTGAGGTACTGAAAGACGTTTCCTTCAGGATAGTTCCGCTGACCAAAAGAGATGCCCGTGAGATGGTAAAGGAAATAAAGGGTTATCCTTTGCTTGAAGGTTACAGGGGGCAGGAGCCAGCTGACATTCCATCTCTGGAAGCTATGATATTAAAGCTCTCTGATTTCATTGATAAAAATCCGGAGATAAAGGAGCTTGACCTTAATCCGGTTTTTGCTTACAAGAATGGGGCTGTGGCGGTTGATGCTAGGGTAATTCTAGAGCCCACCTCGTAATTTTGAGTATTCGTTTAGTCGAGCCAATGCTCTTATAGCTCTTTCCGGCGTGGGAAATCCTGCAACTTTACCTTTATCTTGCATTTCCCTTATGGCCTGTGAGGCACAAGGCCCATAAACACAACATGTTAGCGGCTTATCCGGATGCACTGTCGCAAGGTCGCTCAGAAGTTTACAAAGGTCAGTTGCCCATTCTTCATCGAAAGCAGCACAGATAACCAAGATAGCACCCAACTCTTGGTCGGCTAGAAGAGCCTCTAACCCCTCAATCATTAGCTTCGTGATTGGCTGTGCTTCTATCATTATCGGCCAAATGTCCACCGGATTACTAACCTTAAGCCATGAAGGTGCCATCACATTGAACAGTTTCTGGGTATTAGGAGACAGTGTATCTATACCTATGTCAAAGTTTTGGCTTGCATCTATAGTCATAACACCTAGTGCACCGCTAATTGTAGCAACTCCGATTTTTGACTTTTTCATCAGCGGCAATAAAGAGAACGTCTTGGTTAAGTCAAAGAGTTCCTCCACGTCACTTACTTGAATCACCCCAGCCTGTTTGAAAACTGCTTGCCATACCTCTTTTCTGCCTGTCAGAGAGCCAGTGTGGGACTGAATTGCCCTAGCTGCCTGCTCGTTTTGTCCTGCCTTCAGGGCAATTATGGGCTTCTTTAGGGCAATGTCCTTAGATATGCTGGTAAAGTCTTTCGTATCCCACATACCTTCGATATGCAAGGCAACAACCTTCGTTTCAGAGTCATTATCGAAGTATTCTAACCCATCGGAGAAGCTAACATCGCAAGCATTACCCAAATCAAGCCCCTTGCCTATAAAAGACATTTCTGAAAAGCCGACAAAAAAAGCACCAGTTTGGCAGATAATTCCGGTGGGCTGTCTCCTCATCCTTATTTTTATGAATGTCGAACTGAAATCGATAAAAGCGTTAGCCGTACCAAAAGTATTGGGCCCTAATATTCTAGCTCGACCAGCCTTGACGATATTGTCTATTTCCTTTTGTAGTCGTTTTCCATCTTCATCGCGAGAATCTGAAAAACCCTGGGCAACTATTTCTATGGCTTTGATATTGCTATCGGCGCACTCCTTAACTAGCTGTGGAACCAGATCACGCGGTGTGGCTATCACGGCCAAGTCTATATCATCGGCTACCTCCGCAATACTTGAATATGCTTTTACGCCGAGTATTTCGCTAACGCTAGGATTTATCGGATATATTCTGCCTTGGTAGTGATAGCTGAGCAGGTTTTCTAGAATATTGAAGGCTCCCTCACCGGTATAACGCGAAACTCCGATGAGGGCCACCGACTGTGGCTCCATAAATTGCCTCATTATCTTCGTAACCTGCATCATTTTGTGGTTTCGCATGCCTTTCGGTTGGCAACTTGTAAGTCTAGCTAATACCGACTAAAATTGTCAAAGAAAACCAGCAAAAGGTGTTGACATAAGTAACTGACAGACGAAATACCGGAGGAAATCATGAATAAAGCCCTTCTTTTGTTAGCATTAATTCTTGTAATCATAACCATATTTACGCCAGGCTGTCTAAGCTCACCAAAATATAGAGATGTCCTGTTTCAAAGTTCAACAATTAGCGCTCTTTCAGAAGGGGTCTTCGATGGAGATTTAACATACAAGGACTTGAGGCAACACGGTAATTTCGGTCTAGGTACCTTTGACAATCTCGATGGAGAAATGATTGCGCTAGCAGGCGAATTCTATCAAATAAAGGCGGATGGCAAAGCCTATCTGGCAGAGGACTTAATGGAAACGCCGTTTGCCGTTGTTACTTTCTTCGAACCGGATGAAAACGTTTCATTGGACAATGCACTGGACTATGAGCAATTGAAACAATATCTGGATAGCATGTTGCCGAACAGAGACATATTTTACGCAATCAAAGTGGAAGGGACCTTTGAATATATCAAGGCGAGGAGCGTCCCTGCACAAAGTAAACCGTATCCGCCTCTTGCTGAGGCACTCGAGGAACAGACAATATTCGAATTTTATGATGTAGGTGGTACTCTAGTTGGATTTTGGTGTCCGACTTATGTGGAAGGAATAAATGTGCCCGGTTATCATCTCCACTTTATAACCAGTGACAGAAAAGCTGGGGGACATCTACTCGAGTGCCAGATCGAAAGCGGGAAAATTGAAATTGATTACACCTCCGAATTCTTTATGATGTTGCTGAGGGACTAGGAGTTGCAGAAGCTGAACTTAGAGACAAAGTAGGATATTTTTGAACTTGACCGAACTAACATTGCTAGTATTGGTTTCTGGTGGGGATATAGCTCAATTGGGAGAGCGCCGCGTTCGCATCGCGGAGGTCGGGGGTTCGAATCCCCCTATCTCCACTTTCAAGTTCTCTCCCATCCCAGATCGTAAACCTGGTAGCTACAACTTGACAGGAAAAATTTTTTTCGGTAAAGTGGTATGCTTGTAGACTATGTTTCCTATGTAAAACGAGTGCCTGTCTCTAGACAGGCTTATATCTTAAGGGAGGTTGTACAATCATGAGCAGATTTAGAGCAGTTTACTATTTAACTTTTGCTGCATTACTACTGATGCTACTTGGTGGGCTGATGACTGCGCCAATTGCTTCGGCAATGTCAGATACACGCCTTGACCCATCATCACCACCACCAGGTCAGCAATCACCGGGAACTGAAGAGATAACACTCACCTGTCAGTATCCTGTGCTGAGCAGCCCAGCTGGTACATCCTTTTTCACCTACGCTATTGAATTACAGTACAAGGGTGGTAAGGAGCCAAAGGTTTTCGACCTTCAGGTTGAAGTTCCTCCCGGTTTCAGCTATTCCATTACGTCAAGCTATGGGGAAGGGTCAGAAATAGCTGCTATTCGTCTTGATCCCCAAAAAGCATTTCCCGACACAATCAAAGTCACCGTGAGGCCATATTTGTGGATAGTGCCAGAGCCTGGAGAATATCCTATTACTGTGGCAGTAGCTTCAGGAGATATAAAGGGCAACATTGAGCTTAAAGCTATAATCAATGCCAAGTACGAAATTGAGGTAGCGCCTTCTACCGGACGATTGAATACCAATGTCACTGCTGGCAAAGATAACTTTTTCACCATCCTCGTTACCAATACCGGGTCAGCAGACATTCAGAAAGTCGAGTTCAGCTCAGCGATAACAGGTAAACCCACCGGCTGGAGTATCACCTTTGAACCACAAAATATTGATGTGCTTCCGGTAGGCTCTGAGCGCGAAGTCCAAGTCAACATTAAGCCAGCGCAAAAGACTATAGCCGGCGATTATATGGTGGCTATATCGGCTAACCCTGAATCCGGATACGCGTTTGATGCCATTGATGTCAGGGTCACCGTGCTAACACCGACAATTTGGGGTTGGGTTGGCATTGGCATCGTGGTTTTAGTTATCGCTGGACTGGTAGTCATGTTTATGCGCCTAGGCAGACGGTGAAGACAGCATGGTAAACCATGGCATCATTGAAACCAAAGAGCTAGTCAAGAACTACGGCAAATTCACTGCTGTGGACAAATTGACCCTTCGCGTAGACGAAGGCGAGATTTTTGGTTTTCTTGGTCCCAATGGTGCTGGAAAGACTACCACAATACTAATGCTACTTGGACTTACCGAGCCAACGTCTGGCAAAGCCCAAATATGCGGTTTCGACCCTACTAGGGAGCCACTCAAGGTAAAGCGTATTACTGGCTACTTGCCAGAAAAGGTTGGTTTCTACGAAGATTTAACCGCAAGAGAAAACCTAGATTATACTGCGGCACTAAATGGTTTATCCCAAAAAGTTGCCTCGAGGAAAATTGATGAGCTCCTAGACATGGTTGGGCTGTCCGAGGTGGCTAATCATAAGGTTGGCACCTTCTCCCATGGTATGAAACAGCGTCTGGGAATTACCGATATAGACCCTGAGGGCATTGAACAGGTCCTTGCAATTATCCAAAACATGGCTAAACAGAAGGTGACTATTGTTTTGTCTTCGCATCAACTGCATCAGGTACAGAAAATTTGCACCCGTGTAGGAATAATGTCCAAAGGACATCTAGTAGCTGAAGGGTCGGTGGACCAGCTGGGTAGAGAGAAAATCGGTGGTGGAAAGTTCAGAATAGAGATCCAGGTATCAGAGCCTACAAGCAAGCTTGTGAAATCCATAAATGTTATCAAAGGTGTAACCAACGTGGAAAGCTCTGGTGACATGCTGCTTATTAGCTGCGAGAAAGATTTGAGACCTCAAATAGCTAGGACGATTGTTGATAATGACTGCTTATTGGTTCAGATGAAGATTGAAGAGTATGGTTTGGATGACGTCTACATGAAATATTTTCGCGAGTCTTAGTTATGTCGGGATTAATGGCAGTTTTTTGGAAAGAGCTGGCTGACCACTTTAATAGCAAGCGCTTTATTATCTTATCCCTCTTGGTTTATCTGGCTGGCATAGCCACCATCTATATTGCAGCTCAGAATATTAGAAGCGGAATAACCGAAACCACCCAATTTATTTTCTTAAGGCTTTTTACAGTCTCCGGTGAAGTTCAGGTTTTTTCTTTTTTGTTCTTTCTCTCGTTTTTCATACCTATAGTCGGCATAGCCCTTGGTTTTGATGCTGTCAACAGTGAGCGGACCAGCGGTAACCTTAGCCGGATTCTGTCACAGCCACTTTACCGAGATTCAGTAATCAACGGTAAATTTCTAGCAGGGCTGATTACCTTGGCGATATTAGTTACAAGCATAGTGCTTCTTGTCGCTGGCATGGGATTACGCATGATTGGTGTACCTCCAGTTGCCGAGGAGATACTCAGGCTCATTGCTTTCATTATTGTTAGCATAATTTACGGCGCTTTCTGGATGTCCTTGTCTGTTCTTTTTTCTGTTCTCTTCAATAGGATAGCAACCGCAGCTTTAGCCTCGATAGCTTTGTGGATATTTCTTTTCCTTTTCGTACCAATTATTGCCCAGGTTGTTGCTGGTGCAAATGGGGAGATTGCTGGTGCAATAAGTCGCATATCACCAGGCGTTTTATATGGCGAAGTCACCCGAGTCCTTCTTATACCCAGCCACCCTACTATGTTTATGATAAGCATGTATTATACCGGACTTGAACCAAACCCCTTGCCTTTTAGCCAGAGCCTTCTAATTGCTTGGCCTCAGCTGACCAGCCTGATAGGACTGACTGCTCTGTGCTTCGCTATCTCATACATCAAGTTTATGCGTGAGGAGATAAGGTCAACCTAAACTGTTACCTCCTTGGTATCTATAGAGAACTAGTTGCCAGATTTATGTTATAATCCCCCTAATTTCTAATACGATTTCTGTATTCGAGGAACAGAGTAGAAACCTCGCATCAAGGACAGAAGTGATTGTAGAAACGCTTATCGTCGGACCTTTCGCCAGTAACTGCTATATTATTGGTTC
>SMTZ1_10007923_pt1 | contig 10619 bp, 10 predicted proteins | sample DeeMarSWOR136_30_FD_25667 | JGI IMG/M metagenome (IMG submission 25667) | reverse complement strand
TAGGACGCCGCAAAGGATGATTGCGATGATTCCGGTGATGATGAGACCGATTTTTAGTTTGCTGGGTTTGATGAGGAAGATGATCCAGAGGATGAAGAATATCGTACCGGCGAGGATGCTGAGGGCGAGTGAGCCCATCAGGTTGCTGGCCATGACTAATTGTGGGTCGAGGGGGTCGAACACTGCGACCAATGCGATGCCGATGAGGTAGATGACGAACAAGAAGATGAAGAAGATGTTATAGATGAGTTGGATGACAATTCCAAAGATGACCAAAACGCGTGAAGCATTTCTTTCTGCCACCATTAATAACCTCCATAAGGTTGAATGTCAGGGAGTATTGACTTGTGAGCTATTAAATACAATAGTAGCATAGGCGTAGACCTCACAGGAAGAATGTTTTGACTACTCTGGAATCCCTAGGAAACCCAGAAGTTTCTTTGTTTTAGAATAACCAAAAAATGTCTCTAGGCGGGCGTTTCTGAACAGCGTTGAGCTGGTGAAAATGCGTGAGACACTTCAGGCGATGAAGAAGAAACCATATTTTTTAATAATTATCCTTATTTTCAGAAAGTTCTTTCATTTCCCTAGAATCAGATCTTCTTAGTTCCTACGGATATGAGATTACGACTTTGTTGTGGATTAAAGGGTTGTTCGTTGTAGTCTTGGTAAAAGACCAGATGCTTGAATCCGGCGTCTTGTAATGCTGATTTGAGGATCGGTTTATTGAGTTGAAGTACTTGTTGTGAGCTGAGTGTAGGTTGCCATCCTGCTTCGGTTCGAATGATGCCGAAAAAGACAAGATGTCGGGACTCATCAGTTTTCTCTGGTTCAAAGAATCGAGCAAATACTACTTCCTTTCCATCTTTTGTTTGTCCTGATTTCAAGGGGAAAAAGCGGAATCCTGTGTGACGGATTTCTTCAAAATTTAGTGTCTGAGAAACGAACGAGCCACCTTCTGTGAGTAGTTGAAAGATATTAGTGAGAGTTTGTTGCACGTCAGTTAAGGCGTGAAGAAGGGCTAATGAGTTTCCTAAGCAAGCGACGAGATCGAATGGACCTTCAAGGAGCTCTGTTACCTGACGCATGTCCGCAATGGAAAACTGAACGACGACTCCCTTTTCTTTTGCATGGTGCTTGGCGGCTTCAATCATTTGTGGGCTTAAATCAAGTCCTGTAACTCCATAGCCTTGAGAGGCGAGTGCAACTGCATGTCGACCGCTGCCACAGGCTAAATCAAGGATTCGAGCATTTGGTGTATCTTGAATAACCTTGATTAGAAAGGGGATTTCACGGGCAAGCCGTTGTTCCCAGTCGATGGCTTGATCGTAAATGAAGGCGAGGTCTTCAAAGACTGGCATTCTCATCGACTACATTCGTTCAATGGTTTTTCAAGGTTGATTACTTACTACTTGCCTTCTTTATTACTTCGGCGAACTGGTACACTTCGGTGAAGGTGTTGTAGAAGGGTGTGGGAGCGACTCGGATGACATCGGGTTCACGCCAATCACAATAGATACCTGCTTGAGTGAGATGGTCAAACAGCTCCTTCCCATTTTGGTGCGTGCGAATCGAAAGTTGACACCCCCGGTAATCAGGATTGCTGGGAGTGAGAATGGAGAACTGGTCACTGCCAATTTCATTGAGGAGAAATTCAAGGTATCCTGTCAGTTTCACCGATTTCTCCCGTAGTTGGGTCATGGTTGTGGTATCAAAAAGTTTCATTGAGGCATCCAAGGATGCCAAAGCTAGGGGGGAAATACAGCTGATTTGCCAGCCACTAGCGCCCACAATTGGGTCAATATCAGGACGCATGAGGAACCGATTCTCAAGTTTATTGCCCCACCAGCCTTCAAATCGTGGTAAATCAGAAGCCAGCTCATGTTGTTCATGAACGAAGCAGCCCCCGGGTCCAGCGGGTCCGCCATTCATGTACTTGTAGGTGCACCAAACGGCGAAATCGACTTTCCAACCATGAAGCTTCAGGAGTATGTTTCCTGCCGCATGGGCCAGATCATAGCCAACAACACATCCATATTCATGACCTAGCTGGGCAATGTAGGCAAGGTCAAAAGCTTGCCCCGAATAGTAATTCACCCCACCAAGGAGAATTAGTGCAATGGAATCCCCCTCTTTTTCCAACACCTGACGGAAATCGTCGTTTTGTAGAGTGGCTTCACCCGGTTGCGCTTTAACCTCGATCAAAGCATCAGCGGGATTGATGCCATGGAACCGCATTTGGGATTTGATAGCGTAATGGTCACTTGGAAACACCTTCTGCTCAATTATCACCTTGTATCGCGAAGTAGTCGGACGATAAAAGGAAACCAGCATGAGATGAAGGTTGACCGTCAACGAATTCATGAGCACAACTTCTGTGGACTTAGCGCCCATAATGCGTGCAACACTATCACGAACAGCATCCTCATATGATACCCAGGGACGATCACCTTTAGTGTAGGCTTCTACTCCCCACTGTTCCCAGCTATTCATTACCGATTCAAGATGAGCCCGTACGGTTTTCGGTTGTAACCCCAGAGAGTTACCAAGAAAATAGATAGGTGGAGTTTTTCCTGTGTCTGCGGGAAGGTGAAACTCGTCACGATATTGGTGAAGGGGATCCTTAGCATCCATTTCCGAAGCATAGTCTTTGCTAACCATGGAATCTGTCACAATCGTCACATCCTGTGCCAAATTAGGACCTAACGTTCCCCTTAAGCACCTACTAACAGCCCAAAAAAAGAGCAAGTGGAATATTGCCAAAAACGTTATAATCAACCAGCAAAACACCCGTGTAGAAAAGGTTAATTAATCAAATTTTGTAAGTCCAATTGAAGCCAGCTCGTCTGCTGGAGGCTACAGAACTATGTCAAAACAATATCTTGAATGCCCACTTTGTGGTAACACCCAATTTCGAAAAGAACAAGGTCGTATGGACAGTAAATGGGGATTCACCTCCCACAAAATCACGCTCATGATTTGTGAGCAATGTCGCTTCATCATGCAATTCTCGAAAGGTCGCTCAATCTTCGACTTCGACTAGGTACAACCTCGAAGTAGTATCCACTAACATTTCTAGCAATCTATGGGCGTTTCCATTTCATTCGACTGCTGAAGCCCGCTTCGCCCTCTCAGAAGCGCTTACATGCGGTTTTATAAAGGTAATCAGGGGTGAGTTCGTGAAGGAGGCTTCAACTTGTCAGAACCAGAAAAAGAGTGCTTTGGTCCGCCCTATGGTAGCGCTATTTGTGGACTGATCATTGGTGTAATCATCATCCTATGGGCTCTGTCTTACTTTATCCCAGCTCTCCAAATTATCTGGACATTGTGGTGGCCCATCCTACTCCTGATTGTAGGAGTATTAATTATCGCAGGAGCACTCTATGGAATGTTTCGAGGCCGGAGAAGGTAACTCAACTACATGATTTTCAAAGGAATCAGCCATTAGTTGGTTCACTGATAATCCCGGGTGTAATGTTCGGGATCTTCGACGATGTTATAGCGGTTTCCATCAGGGTCTTCAAATCCAGCCATGATACCACCCCAGGGCATCTCTTCCGGAGGCAAAAAGAACCGGACTCCCCGTTCTTTCAATTTTTTATACAATTTATTCATGTCCCGTGTCTCAAAGGTGATCCCTGTACTCTGACCAATTTGACCCAACTGCCACTCATACAGGATAGGATCGGCATCCGGATTTGGCTCAACAAACGCGATTTTCGCTCGGTCACCGGCTGGACCTATTTCCACCCACCCGAACCGTGGAGCATACAATATCACAGGAATTTCGAGAATATCCTGGAAAAAGTTCATCGCCTCCTCCTGATTGGAAACAAACACGCGAATCGTCCAAATACGATGAATCAAACTATCTGAACTTTCATTTGACGTCATAATAGCCCACCACTAACGTCCTCACCCTTTACAGTCATAACTGTTACTTCTTTCTAACTCAAACTTACAAGACTTCCTCTCCCCTCCATAAACGGATTAATCGATGAGTTCGAGCCATTTGAGAACAGCCTGGACGAGAAGCACACATCCTACAATACTCATCACACCCGTAGTAAGATACCAAAAATCAGGCCACAAAAATCCAGGGAAAACAAAGATAGCTAGTAAGTCCAAATGCCCGAGAAAACTCAACTCTTGATTTACTCCGTCATGAAGGGTTAAATGAATACCAAACCCGAGAGAGTGATTCCCCAAAGATCCAATTGAAATTCTATAAGCAGCGTACATCCAAAATCCAGTAGTATTGAAGAGCTTCAAGAAATTGTGATTACTGTATACTCTATCATACCATTCATCGGGGTCTGGAACATTCATAATGGTAAGAAATAATTCACTTACACTAACATTCATTGGAACCCCACTGAGAATCCGAAACGATCCATTGATGGTTACATACTCGCTACGCTGCTGGTAAAAAATCGGTTTAACAGAAATCGTAAGCTCCCCACTAACAAGTGATGACGTAGAATCCTCCAAGGAAACAGTTCTCCTCTGACCCTGTCTTTCCCCAATCCGATATTGCTCGTGAAACAAAAACACTCCGAAAGTCGAAATCAGAAGTATCACGAAGAGAATGGCAACGGCCCCATAAACCATTCGGCGCATCACTCTCATCCCTAAGGTTATTCCTTGACTCCACCTTCTTATACCTTTAGAAACAAAAGATATATTCTTTTATGAATTTGAAACCATTGTAAAATTCGAGGAACCGTTTCCAAGGGGAAGCCCAAGCATGACAATGTCGTGGATGGAACAAGTGGTCAGACAGTGGCTCAAGCGACGTCGAGCAGAACTAATCCAACAGAATCAAGCCAACATCAGAGCACTCACTAAGGGCTAACGTATGATGTGAGACTGATACAGAATGATAAGCCATCTCCTCAAGTTGATGAGATTCAATGTCCCAAATGTAAGAGCAAACAAATCATGGAATGGAAACCCGCATGGGAACCACGCTCCTCATCCATCCGCCTCATGTTCATGGAAAAACCCGAACCCCTAGCCAAACCCCGAGGATTCCAATGCCCTAACTGCGTACACATCTGGAAAAACACATACCCAGAACACGTATGGCGCCCCTGGGTTAAAAAACAAGGACCGTCCCTCGAACAGGAACTCGATTCCCTCCGCAAAATCGCCAGAGGACGCAGAAGGAAATGAATACTTCACAAAGGCTTTAATAGACAAACAATCTGATTGCCGCCGTAAACATATGGAGGTCCACTTATGGATTTTGAATTTTCACCTGACGAAGAACTTTTTCGCCAAACGGTGCGTGAATTCGCTCAAAAAGAAATTCGTCCCTATACACGGGAAATGGACGAGACCGGTCAATTGCCGAAAGGTTTGGTCAAGAAGATGGCTGATCTCGGTCTTTTGGGCATAACGATCCCGGAGAAATATGGTGGAGCAGGCGGTAACTTCATGCAAACCTGTATCGCAGCTGAGGAACTTGCACGCGCAGATCTCAGCATTGCTATCCCCGTCTTCTACCTCGTTGAAGCTAGCTGGGCCTGGGTCTTCGCCCGTCATGGCACAGAAGAAGCCAAGCAGGAGATATTACCCAAAGTTGCTAGCGGGGAATATTTCTTTGGAATTGCGACAACAGAGCCTGGAGGAGGCAGTGACATTGTCGGCGCAACAACAACGACCATTGCCCCCAAAGGCGATAAGTACGTTGTAAACGGCGAGAAGGTCTACATCAGTGGTATTCGTGAATCAACCACTGAGATGAAAGGCCGCTACTTCACCACTGCCTACTTGGACAAGAAGGCGAAGCCAAAGCACCGTGGTATTGCTGCGTTCATTCTTCCGGTTGAAAAGGATACACCGGGTCTGACTCCTACACTCTTTGAGGATTGGGGTCGAATGGGTATTAGTACTGGAGGCTTTGCCATGGACAACGTGGAGATTCCGAAGCATTGGTTGATTGGTGAACCAAACCGTGGCTTCGTGTACTCTATGGAAGGTTTTTCTGCCGCACGTGTCATCATTGGTGCTACCTGTATCGGTTGTGCCCTTGAAGCCCTCGAGATTGGGAAGAACTATATCCGCCAACGCAAAGCCTTTGGCAAAGAACTTGGGAAATATGAAGGAATCAGCTTCCCGCTCGCTGAATGGCATAGCAAACTCATGGGCGATCGCCTAATTATGTACAATGCCGCGTGGATAATGGATAAAATGTATTCGGGTGACAGCAAGTACACGCATTTCGATGTTGCTCTCTGGACTGCTATGGCTAAACTTCGCGCACCCATTGATGCTTTCGCGATCCTCAACGAAGTTGCTGATTGGCACGGAGCGTTTGCTTATACCAAGGACAGTGAACTGGACTTGGGCATTCGTGGTGTCCGCAGCTACAGTATTGGAGCTGAGGGTGGTATGAATGTTATGCGGCTGATTATTGCCCGTGAACTATTGGGTAAGGATTTCGTTCCGTACGATCGACAGGAATAGCATTGGTTGGCCAGGTTTTCGTTCAAAGCTTAAGGCTCGTTCTTTCGCTTCCTGGCATACAGTGGTATGGTTATGCCTACTAGGAGACCCAAGAAGATAGCTGTAAGTGGAAATCCAGGGATTTGAGCACAAGAATCCATTTCGAGCCAGATTGTATACTCTCCTGTAACGTTGACAATATCTGGTCCAGGATTCACCCATTCGATGACCCAAGTGGCGTTTACGGGTATGATGAATTCGAAACTGCCTGAGGTTTGGTTTTCATAAGCCTGTTTAAGATACTGTTCTGAACTCGATGATGAGTTAAAGATATAGACATGGATTAGTTGATTGACACTTGACCAGTTGAAGAGTCGTCTGGCTCTCATGTCTGATGCATGCATGTTCCAATGTCTGTAGTCTCCGGCTGGAATGGATTCATCTAATTCTTCTGTCGTCAGTTGGCACCATTCAGCTGAGACTTGTGGTAAGAGTAGGAATATGAGAAGATATATGCCTGTGAGGACGGGAATTATCCTTCGTGTCGTAGAACCACCTCCGACTCACCTGTTCCCTTTGGTGATATAGAACACTGCTGACTTTGGAGGATAACAAGTGAACCGAACTAGCTTACACTTTGAGTGAGGGGATTCCCGCACCCCTTCTCTTTTCCTAATGTCTTTGTTTTTGTTGATTACATGTCCGGGTCATATTTGATGTAGAAGTAGGGATGACAATCCTGGGGTTTTAGCTCTTCGAGAAGTGTTGCTGGTTGCATCCAAATCGTGGTTTGTGTAGCGTAGGCGGTCATGGTGACTTCGTTGACGGGGATTTCGTGGAGTAAGTCTTTGTGGGATTTTTGTAGTGTGAGGGTTCCGGACCCGATTTCAATGGGTCCGTAGTCTACTTTGCTTTGATGTCGAATAAGGCTGGGATGGTCGTCAACGCCAATTGCATGTAGGCTTGGGAAGGCTTTTAGGACAAAATGGGGAGAACCTGTGAATTTCTCGGGGAATGGAGCTTGGATGTCAGCGTTAATTTCAATGATTGGTATGCCCCGTCGAATACAAGTTCCTTTGATGTGATTGCCTTGACGTATAAGTGTGATAGAGTCTGCAATTTTTTTCGGGTAGCCATACACTTCGCGACCTGCGGCCATTGCGATATCGTTGTCTACGGGCATGGAGAGACAATAGTTACCGATTTCATCTTTGTATTGGGCTTGGATGAAAAGTGCGGCTTCGTTGTATTTGATGCCAAAATTCGTTTTTTGAAATTCTGCGACATAGGCGTAGCCAAGGGGCTCTGGACCGGGTGTCAGAGGGGGTGGTAAAATCTGTTTGATAATCGCGTGATCTGTTTTGAAGAAAGCTAAGACCATATTCACATCGCCAAGCATGAAGCCGTTGGCGTACTTTTTCTTCCGTGTTTGGAAGTCGTCTGGGGTTTGAACAAGTTTCATTGTAATCCCAACTAATGCCAGGTATTGTTAGGGGTTGTTGTATTAATGGCTATGTGTTTTGAGGAAGGTTTAACGCTACATGGAGGTGAGGAATGGAATTTGAGTTGGGGTTAGTAAATCCCTATTATTCTTGAAGCCTCTTTTCTTTTTGTAGCATATCGTTAGGGATGATCATGAATCGGTCGATGTTGAATGCGGTCATTGTTGTGGGGTTATGTTGTCTGCCGTTGGTTCTCATTGGAGTGGTTAGCTATTCACGTTCGCAAATTACCCCTAATGACCAGTTTTTCACATTACAGATTGGTGATATCCCCCAAATTGATATCTCGAACTGGACACTGGTTATCGATGGACAAGTTGACAATCCAATCAATTTCACTTATGCTGAGTTCATTGCATTGCCCAGTGTCTCGATTCGCGCCACATTACAATGCGTGGATGGTCCTTCGGGAACGGCGATATGGCGAGGTGTCCGCATCAGTGATTTACTATCTTTAGCGCAGGTGAACCAAAGTGGGTTTGACGTCGCCTTTTATGCCGTTGACGGGTTCTCCTCATCACTCACCTTACAAGAGGTGAGTACAGGAGATGTCCTCTTAGCCTATGAGATGAATGGTGAAACCCTTCCTACGGCGCATGGGTTTCCGGTCCGTGTTGTGGCGCCAGAGCAGTTTGGCTACAAGTGGGTCAAATGGGTCGATCATATCGAAGTGGTGGATTATGATTTTCGTGGGTTCTGGGAATCGCGAGGATGGGCTGATGATGCTCGCCTGTCACCAATTTCACATTGGGGACTGCATGCGTTTTTATTTTCCATCTCGTTTGTATTCGGAGCTATCGCTCTGGTGACCGGGCTGAAATTTTCACGACGGACGGATTATTTCATCGATTTGCCAGATCTTGTTTCCACGAACTTTCATCGAATTGTTTCTGTCGCATATATTGGAACTGTTGGAGTAGTATTCGTTTATTGGGCAATCCAAACGCTACTTCTCAAAGGAGCCTTGCTTTACTCGTTTCATGGTATTGGGGCATTAGTAGTGCTCATCCTGCATGTGCTGGGTGGAATAACGGGTCGAACCACGAGAATGACTAATCGGTCAAACCGAGATCTTCACTACAAATTGAACTTTGCCGGGTATTTGGTGTATACACTTACGATAACAACAGGGTTTCTGTTGGCGTTTGGAGCGAGTTTCATTTACATTTACTAGTTAGTCGAATTCTTTCAGAAGTTTATATCCTTGAAAAGCAGACCAAAAGATGAGGCCGTAGACAGCAACCTTCTGCATGGCAGCACCCTTAATAATGGGGACATTGAAGATCATTCCAATTAGATATGCGTAGGCAAGAATGGCGACGATGATTCCAATGATGGCATACAAGTTTTCATAGTCCTTGTTGAGAAGGATAGCAATTGTGTATACGATAATCGCGGACGAAATGAAAAAGAAAAACGCGTATGTTGAGTAACCGTGGAGGCTTGGAAATACATCCATGGCGAAGATTGCAAGACTTGAAACGAAAACTGCTGCAAGAAAACCAAAGATGGTTCCTAGCCAGCTAAGGTAGAATAATCGTTGTGTACCTGTGAATATCGTTCGGATAGCGAACCAGAAGGGGATTGAACAGGCCGCTACTAGTGTACAGGTGAAAGCAAAGAGAAACCAGTTTTGAGGAGTAGGTACAACATTAGTAACAGCTTGTCCAAGTTGACTGAAGCTGTTAAAGAAGAAGTTGTAGCCGCCAGGGTAGATGAGCATGATGATGGCGGTGATGATGATGAATTGGATGCCTCCAAAGATGCCAAGGTAGGCTCCGAGTCGTTTCCATGAGATAGCTATAACTATCCCTCCTGAAATTCAGTGAGTAATGACAGGGAGCAGTCCTTTGATTGAATGTTTCTTATAAAATACGATGTAACCACCTCTAAAGTTTAGAGATTGACCAGGATTGGTGAAAGGCTCGGATTGGTGAAAGGAAAGTGCTTTTCATAGGATGGCTTAACTGGAAATATCCATCAGAGGAGTCAAGCAAAAGATGAATCCGTTGACCGTGTTTCCCTACAAGAATATGCGAATGATTGTAGACCTCATTGCAGAGGGGAGATCGGTGTACGGCAAATTGCTGCAGTAACGGGCATGTGTAGCTTTGATTCGACTGAAGCCACAGACATGTTAGCATATCTTTCTACATTTGGACGCGTGGAACACACTGATGAGGGATGGGTAATTCACCCTGAGGATGATGAATCGGTATATGAGCGATTCCGTACGCGGTACATAGAAACCGCTGAATCAATTCTCAAACAATTATCAACAGAAGCAAAGACCGTGTCAGAGTTATCGAACGAGACGAATCTCTCAAACGAAACGATTGATTTGTTTTTACCATTCTTAGCTGAAATCTCGATACTTGGTGTTATAAGCCGATGTTCCACGGATTGGCCAATAACTTGGTGTCAGGCTTCTTCATGAAGAAGCGTATTTAGTTGAGGTAGGATAACCCCAGCTTTTTCTTTGAGATGCACATCGGCAATCGGTGTTAATGGTGTGGCTTCAACGTTAACTTCGAGAACGTGCCCTCCGGCGCGTTTCACGATGAAAGGAAAAGAAGCTGAGGGTTGAATGAGGGCAGAGGTGCCAATTACGATAATCGTATCTGCTTGTTCGAGCTGAGAAAAGACTTCATTCATTATTGTGGAGGG
>SMTZ1_10010920_pt1 | contig 10620 bp, 8 predicted proteins | sample DeeMarSWOR136_30_FD_25667 | JGI IMG/M metagenome (IMG submission 25667) | reverse complement strand
AAAAACCAATCAGAAGAACTAAAAAATAAATAGGTTTTTTTACGTTCTTGATGATTTCATCATCAATTGTTGTTTTTGTTTTCTTTGCCCATTTCGTGAAGTAATACGCAAATATATGATAGACTATCCATCCGATGAGAAAAGTGAAAGCAAAGATGATAACGGCAGCTATACTCTGTCCAATAATAGGATCAACTTGATAACCGCTTTCTTGGAGAAGTGAGTTAATGTATTCACCTAGATTTATTCCGAAAGTCATAAAAATCAAAAAAGGGGAAAGCAATTTTCATTATTTAAGTTTTAGTTTTATAAAAAATTTATAAAATCCTTAAAAGTTATTTAGGAAAATTAATACCAGATTATTTAATAACAAGTTTTTAATTACCTAAAAAAAAGAAGGAGGTCTAAATGACTGTTATTGTCAATGGTTCTGGAATGACTGTTGAGAATCTAGTTATGGTAGCTAGATATCACGATAAAGTAAAGCTTCACCCTGATGCAATAAAACGCATAATAGTATGCAGAACTATGCTTGAAAAAAAAATCAAAGCACATGAGATTATGTATGGGGTGAACACAGGAATAGGTGAATTTTCAGAAGTAGTTTTGAATGATAATCAGATTAAAGATTTTCAGAAATATCTTATTTATAATCATGCAGCAGGTATTGGTGATCCTGCACCAATTGAATACGTGAGAGGAGCTATGCTTTCAAGAGTTAATGTTCATGCACATGGTAATTCTGGTTGCAGACCTGAAATTACGCAGACCTTAATTAGGATGTTAAATGAAAATGTGACTCCATTTGTATGTTTGAAAGGTTCAGTTGGAGCATGTGGTGATTTAGCACCTATGTCCCAAATTGCATTACTCATGCTTGGAGAGGGAAAGGCATTTTACAAAGGTGAACTTTTTGAAGGAAAAGAAGCATTGAAAAAAGCAAATATTCCAATTCCTGGTTTGAAAGCAAGAGATGGATTGGCTATAATAAATGGTTCTAATCTTTTAACAGCAATGAGTGCTATTTTTTTATATGATGCAAATAATTGGTTAAAACAAGCTGAAATTGCTGCAGCTATGTCTTTAGAAGCATTAAAAGCAAACATGAAACCATATTCAGTAAAACTCCATGAAGCCAGAGGTTTTAAGGGAGCTATAACTAGTTCAAAGGTAATTCAAAAATTAATTAAAGGTGGGGATCTTGCTGAAGAAAAAATTAAATGTAAAGTTCAGGACGCTTATTCTATGCGTTCAACACCACAGGTGATTGGTGCTGCTCGTGATGCTTTAGCATATGCACGTTCACAAGTTGAGATTGAACTTAATGGTGTTGGTGATAACCCTGTTTTTTTTCCAAAAGAAAATCTTCAGTTATCAGGTGCAAATTTTCAGGGAAGTCCTGTTTCTCTTCCCATGGACATGGCAGGTGCTGCAATTACTATGATAAGCGTAATGTCTGAAAGAAGAATGAATAGATTAAACAATCCTGCTTTAAGTGCAGGATTACCAGCTTTTTTAACAAAAGGAGCGGGTATGTTTTCTGGATTGATGTTGAGTCAATACACAGCAGATATGTTAATTGTTGAACAACGCATCCTTTCGACGGCGATTAAGAATTTTCAGATACTTGACAATGCATATGGAATATTAGGCATTGAGTTTATGGCTGCTGCTCAAGCCTTAGATTTCCGTGATTATAAATTTGGTAAAGGTGTGACAAAAGCAAAAGAAGTAATACGAAAATATATAAAATTTTTAGATGAAGACAGACCTCTTTATACAGATCATACAAAAATGAAAGAATTAGTAAAATCATGCAAAATATTAAAAGAAGTGGAAAAAGTATTAGGAAAACTTGATTAAGGTTTTATTACTCTTTAATCATAGGTACTTTCAAATCTGTTTTCTTTATTAAATCTATAGATTCTTTATATCCAGCGTCTGCGTGTCTAATTACACCAAGACCTGGATCTGTTTTAAACACGCGTTTTATTCGTTCATCTGTTTCCTTAGTTCCATCACAAATGACTACCATACCTGCATGAGTAGAAAGACCTATTCCAACACCACCACCATTATGAATCTGTACACTATCAGCACCTGCTGCACAGTTTAATAATGCATTAATTAATGGCCAATCGGCAATAGCATCACTTCCATCTTTCATACCCTCGGTTTCCCTATAAGGAGAAGCAACACTACCGCTATCTAAATGATCTCTTGTTATCGCTATAGGACCTATATCTTTATTTCTAACCATTCTATTTATTTTTAATGCAAATTTATCTCTTTCACCATAACCTAACCAACAAACACGAGCTGGTAATCCTTCCCAAGGAATATATTTTTCAGCAAGTTCTATCCAATTAGATAACACATCATCTTCCGGAAACATTTTAACTACAGCTTTATCAGTTTTTAAAATATCATCAGAATTTCCTGATAAAGCAAGCCATCTAAATGGTCCTCTTCCAATACATAACATTGGTCGTATATAAGCTGGAACAAAACCAGGATAATCAAATGCATTTTTTAATCCTGCTTTTAGTGCTTGTCCCCTTAAATTATTACCATAATCAAATACAATAGAACCTTTTTTTAAGAAATCTAACATTGACTTACAATGGTTTTTCATACTAAGCACAGATTTTTTTATATAACTCTTTGGATCTTCTTTCCTTAATTTTAAAGCATCTTTTAATGAATCTCCAGAATATTCTGATGGAATATAGCCATTTAGCTCATCATGAGCAGATGTTTGATCAGTAACAATATCAGGTTTAAAACCTAGTTTTACTAATTTTGGATGTATATTAGCACAATTACCTAAAAGACCAATAGATAGTGCTTTTCCATTCTCTTTAGCAGTTTTAGCTATTTCAATTGCTTCATCAAGATTTTTTAATTTCTCATCACAAAATCCAGCTTTTAATCTTCTATTTATTCTTTTTTCGTCACATTCCACAGCAATACAAATACCACCAGCCATTTTGATAGCAAGCGGTTGAGCACCGCCCATACCACCAAGTCCACCAGTTAAAACAATTTTTCCTTTTAAACTACTTTTATAATGTTTTTTTGCTAGAGAAAAAAATGTTTCATAGGTTCCTTGAATAATTCCTTGAGTTCCAATATAACACCAAGCTCCAGCTGTCATCTGAGCATACATGATAAGACCCAATTTTTCAAGTTCATAAAACCTATCCCAATTACTCCAATGAGGAACAATATTAGAATTAGCCATAACAACTCTGGGAGATTTTGGCCATGTTTTAAAAATAGCTACAGGTTTACCAGATTGAATAACCAATGTTTCGTCATTTTCAAGCATTTTAAGTGATTCTACTATCTTTTTATAACATCCCCAATTTCTAGCTGCTTTACCTGTACCCCCATATATAATTAATTCCTTGGGAAGCTCAGCATTTTCTATATTGTTTTCAAGCATTCTTAAAATTGCTTCTTGTCTCCATCCTTTACAACGTAATTTACTACCTCTATTTGCCTTAATATTATTCTCCATAAAACTCATTGTATAGATTATAGATATGGTAATTAAATTTTATGAAACAACTTATTACAAAAAGGAAGGATGGCTGGCCTCACTAGGAGGGGATGGGATGCACTCTAACAAAAACTACCAGCCCGATTCCTTCCAATAATAAAAATGATTAACGCATATATATGCTTTTCGCTAAAGTGTATCATAAGATAGAGATACTTACAACATTATTTCCTCTTAAGATAACAGTTCCAAGACGCCTTTTATTTTGTTCAAAGGTTTCTTCAACATCATTTAGAACCATATTCATGTATTCATCATAACCTGTAAGTTTTCCTTCAATAACTCTACCATCTTTTAATAATAAGGATAGTTTTTGATTCATTGCTTTTTCTAGTACATCAAGTGGTAATGCCATGGAGTAGACGAAACATATTCCCCTTTTTAAAGTATTCTCTTATTAATAAGTTTAAATATATTTATTAACAAAATCATAAGAATTAAATGGTGCATGTTGATTACGAAAATGCCGGAATAGGTGGGAGGCTATAGTAAATGTCAAATGGAAATATAGTTCATGTGGTTGGTACGGGAACTATTGGAGAACCATTAATTGGACTTCTTTGTGATGCGAGAGAGGAATTAGGAATTGATGAAATTACTTTTTATAAACATAGTCCTGTTTTATTAGATAGACCTAAACTTAGAGGACTAATTTATCGAGGAGCTAGTTTAGCTGTTAGCGAAGAAAAAATAAAGGAATTTCAAGATCTCGATGTTGAACCAACTTATGAAGCAGAAGAAGCAATAAGAAGGGCATCTGTAGTAATTGATTGTACACCAAAAGGTACTGGAATAATGAACAAGGAGAAATATTATAACAAATATAAAAACAAGGTAAGAGGATTTTTGGCTCAAGGATCTGAATTTGGTTTTGGTAAAATGTTTGCTTTAGGTATTAATGACAACGCCATTACAACAAAAGATAAATTTATCCATATTGTTAGCTGTAATACTCATAATATTGCTGCTTTGATTAAAACACTTGCAATTGATGACAAAAAAAATAACCTTAAGGAAGGAAGATTTCTTTGTATAAGAAGAGCAAATGATATTAGTCAAGAAAAAAGCTTCATTCCTTCACCGGAAGTAGGGACTCATAAGGATGAAAAAATGGGAACCCATCATGCTGTAGATGTATATCATCTATATAAGACACTTGGTATCGAATTAAATGTCTTTTCTAGTGCTTTGAAGGTAAATACTCAATATATGCATTCTATATGGTATGATTTGAAACTTACTAAAAAGATAACAAAAGAGGAGGCCGTTAAAAAATTTATTGATAATCCACTAGTTGCAATAACATATAAAAAAGCAGCAAATTTGGTATTTTCTTTTGGTAGAGACCATGGTCACTATGGTAGAATACTTGATCAAACCGTGGCGGTTATACCGACAGTTCATGTTATTAATAATAACGAAGTAATAGGATTTTGTTTTACACCCCAAGATGGTAACTCAATTCTAAGTAGTATTGCAGCTACAGAACGATTTTTATTTCCAGATTCATATGAAGAAAAAATAAGATTTCTTGGAGCTTTTCTATTGCAGGAAGTATAAAAAATAAAAAAAAACCATATAATATTTTATTTATTGTAACTTCAATTTGTGATCTATGATAATATGATAAATAAAAATAAAATAATTCGTGATCCGATTCATGGAAATATTAAACTAAAAGGTATTTTTTTTGAATTGATTGAAGCTCCTGAAATTCAGCGTTTATATAATATTAAACAATTAGGTTTAGCACATTTAGTTTTTCCTGGTGCTCATCATACAAGACTTGAGCATTCTCTTGGTACATATTATCTATCTTCTAAAGTGTCAGATAATTTAGATTTAGATAAAAATGAAAAAGATTTGATTGCCAGTGCAGCTTTTTTACATGATATAGGTCATGGTCCTTTTTCACATACTCTTGAATATATATTAAGAGATACATTAAACATCGATCATATTGATTTAACTGAAAAGCTTATTTTTGGAGAAAGTTCAATCTTTGATGAAAAGGAAAAGGAAATAGTTGGATCAAAAAATGTTTTTGATATACTTAAAAAATATGGAATTGAACCGAAAGAGATTATAAACATTATTAGAGGAAAAATTGATAAAAATGCCTATTTAAGTCAAATTCTAAATAGCTCTATAGATGTAGATCAATTAGATTATTTAGTTCGTGATGGTTATTTTACTGGTGTTGCTTATGGTACAATAGATATTGACCGTTTTTTACAAACATTAGTTATCAACAATGATCGTTTAGCAGTTTTGAAAAAGGGTGTTGGAGTTATTGAAAATATTTTGATGGCTAGAGCTCTTATGTATTCTTCTGTTTATTTTCATAAAACTGTTCGCATTGCTGAGTTGATGCTCTCAAAATCAATTGAATTGATAGATAATTTGGATCCTTTTGAGTTTATAAAAAAAACAGACTTTGAACTGCTTAGTGATTTAAAAAATAAAGGATCTTATCAACATGAAATTATTACTCGATTAAAATACAGAAAATTATTCAAACAAGCCTATACCTCCTCGGATGCAATTTCAGATGAAAATCTTATTGATGTTATTAAAAAATTAAAAGATTTAAAGTTGAGACGAGAAAAAGAGCGGGAAATTGAAGAATCTCTTAATATCCCTTTAGGCCATATGATAATTGATGTTCCATTTTATGAGTTGCATCAGGCAGAACCCAGAATAGATAAAACAGACATAATTATTGTTGATGAAAAAAATAAGATCAAGGATCTTGATGATTTTACTCCAGTTGCTAATGCAATTAAACAAAAAACCATTCCTGATTGGGATATTATGATTATTACTGATGAAAAATATAAAGATATAGTGTCTAAAAAGGCAGAAAAAATTCTCTTTAATTAAAAATTGAAAATTTGAATTTATATTTTATAAGATAATATTTATAGGTGAGTGAATATCTTCGTTAAATGGTGATAATGAAAAAAGATAGGCATGAAATTCTAAAAACCATAAAAATATATCTAAAATTAGGTAGACTTTTTGGAGTTCCAAATACATGGGCTGCAATTTTTATTGGAGCAGTCACCTCAACAGTTTTTCCAAATATTTATGATGCAATAAAAATTTTAATTATCACGATTTTTTCGCATGCCTATATTGGTGCAATAAACGAATATGGTCATTTAGAAGAAGATAAAAACAATCCTCAATATTCTTACAAGCCTTTAGTAAAAGGAGATATTAAATCCAAAAATGCTCTTATTTACATTTATTTTTGTTATATAATGATGTTAGTTTTTTCAGCTCTTTTTTATCCAAATCTGCTTGCATATATCTCTATTGTGTTAGCAGCACTATTTGGTACACTTTACACATTCAAAGGAAAATATATTGCATGGGCATATGATTTTACCCCATCTGTTGGAGCCTCTTTTCTTGTAATATTTGGAGCAGCAGCTATAGGTGGTATAACAACAATTACAATTATTGCAGCTATATGCGCATTTTTAATAAGTGTATACTCTGAATGGATTGATGGTATGAAAGATGTAGATATCGATAGAAAATTTAATGTTCCTACAACAGCAGTTAGATGGGGTTATACACATGAAAAAATTCTTTCTATAAATGACAAAAATATACTTTACTTTATAGGTATTGTATTAACAATCGATATTGTGTATTCAATACCATTTTTTATGAATATTATTCCTCCCCTTTATTTCTACATATTTCTATTAATAGGTGTGCCAATACATATTTTCCTTATATACAAGTTATTTGGAAAACAAAATAAAGAAACTCTCAGAAAACATCCTTTATATTTTCTTGCAACCGGAGTGTTTTTAGCATTTAATCTAGTTGTTGATAAGATTATGATATGGGGTTTATTACTCATTTTAGTATTTGCTATTGGGTGGGTATATGTTTTTTCTTTGATTGGAGTACGTTTTTCTAAAGATTAATTTATGCACAAAATGAAACACGAAAAATTAATTTTTTAAGTAACAAGGAGAGAATGGGGAAGATGAAGGTGGTGAGGAGAGATTTAACAAAAAAACTCCATATCTCCCCCATTCACAAAAATATATATTATATATGAGTATATAAATCTTATTATACAAATCTTATTTATTATTTACTCAATGAATTTTTACAGCTAATATTAGTTATGTATTAAAAAAAAATAGTTAAAAATAATTTAAAAATTATTTTTTAAAAAAAGTTATTTTTTAAACTTTTTTTGCTTTGAATTTTAATAATTCAATAATTTGTGGTTTATCAACAAGATTTTCACTGTAATTACCAATTGTAATATAACCATTAGTTAAAACATGATATCTCCAATATTTTATAGTAAAAATTCTATTGTATTGAGTTTCAATTATATTCATTATAATATCACAAAAAATTTTAACATCATTAGTAGTTTCATCTTTAATTCTCAAGCAATATATTTTTGGAAAAAAATTCTTCTTATACTTTTTATTTTTCTCAGTAATAATCTCAATTTTTTCTGGAGAAATATTATAAAAATTATCTTTATCTTTATTTATTACTGCAATAATATCACTTTTAAAAAAATTTTGATATATTTTTGTCCAAGTGACATTCATTGTTTCTGTACTTATTCTACCCCAATACCATCCAAGATTATTCATGGCGGTATTAATAGAATAACCCCAATTATGATCATGGTAACCAATACCATCAAGCTCTATTTTTTTTCCATCTATAATAATTTCGCCAGATACTTTTGCTTTAGGTAATGGAACTACCCAACAAGTATCAGTAGTTTCTATCTTCCAACCTTTAGTTGTACCAATAAATTGTAAATTTACTTTTATATTCTTAATAGATATATTGACTCTATATCGCCATTGCTTATTTTTTTCATAGAAGTCCTTATCAAAATATACAATTGTTTTATCATTTATCTTAATTGTTGGAAAATTAGGATCAATAAAAAACTTTGAAAAAAAATCTATTTTTAATTTTTCTGAAAATATTTTACCATTTTTGTAGATATTTATTCTAGATTGAACCATTCCCCATTTTTTTATATTATACGTTCTAAAACCAATATGAACACTATAACCATTTTTAAAAATTGCATCAAAATACCACCATTCTATATTTGCAATATGAGAGCTGATATGATATGCATCATCTTTTGGTTCTATTTCTACTGCCTTAAAAAATCTATAATTTTTTTTAGAAGGATTTGTTTTTTTAAATTTATTATTCATAGATATTACTTTCAAGTGTAAAATTTATTTACATAATAATTTTTCCTTTGCAACTTTTTTATTAAACTAAGTATAAAAATCAAATATTATCCAAATTTTGTTATAATTCAAAAAATATACTGATTAATTTTCTATTTATTCTTGTTTAATTTTTGTATAGTATTACATGAATAAATCAAAAAAATCTTAACAACTCAGAAATATCATTTAAATCTATATTAATAGTATTAGAGTTAATTGTTAATTCACCTAAATAATGTATATGATAACGCCAATAATTAAGTGTTGGAATATGAATATTATGAATATTTTTCATCTGACAACTAACTAATAAATTAATATTATCTGTATTTACACATATTTTAAAAATCTCTGGAATCATTTTCCTATTATTCTTAATTTCTTTTTCAATAATAAACTCAATATTACTTGGATTAATATTAATATAAGAATCATCCTTATTTATTATAACAATTGGTTGATCAATACCTTTTCTACTTCTTACATTTGCCCAGGTAATATTGAATTTGTCAAGAGGAATTTTACCGAAATGATAACCTTTTAAAAAAAACGGTGCATATAATGGATAGATATTATGATCGTGGTAACCAACACCTGTTACTTTTAATTCTTTTCCATCAATATATAAAAAACCTTTAACTTCAAAAAGCGGAATAACTAACCATTGTCCTAATAAGGTTTTTCCCATCCATGATTTATTTTTTTGAACAAAACGAAGATCAACACCATTTATTTTATCACCCATAGAAATATCATAAGACCAATATCCTGTTTTTTTATCTGATTCTAAATAATTAATAATAGTTTTATTACCTACTGTAACAACTGGGGTTTTGGTCGAACCAAAAAATGCTTTTAAAGGGAATCTCTGTCGAATTGTTATTATAGGCTTGGTATCTTTGTAAATAAATAAGCCTGTTAATACGATACCAAAACCATTTATATGAAGTGTATTAACCAATACAACCATACTATAGTTATCTTTAAAATATCCATCAAAATACCATGTTTCAATATTGGAAAAGTCATCTTGTAAATGAATCGCATCATCTATTTTTGATATATCATGAGGTTGAAATTCTATTTTTTGTTTAACTGAATTTTTAAACATATAATACTAAATCATATCTTTATATCTAAAATTTATCAAATAATCAATTATCTATAATGATTCAAAATATGGTCGATATCTTCGTTCTAACATAGAATCAGAAAACCAACATAACATATCTAGGGATCCATTGGGTTTAGTCGTATCAATATTAAACTTCTTAATTAAATTGTTAATAGTCCCACAATACATATGCTTTAATTCATTATAATTAAGTAATTTTTGATTAGGAAGAGTTTGAATCCCAATATTTTTATCCTCTTTAATATCACTAATATCATCAATTAATTGTAAAACCGCTCCAAGTTCATAAATAGCTACTCCTTGCTCTTTTTTTAAATTTGGAACCATAATATACATTAATGCTAAACCAGAAATTCCTCCTTTAACAAATGTAATTTTTAATAGATCATCTTTTGATATTTTTTTATCAGAAAGTTGGTAAATACTCATTAGTTGACATATATGTTCAATACGAACATAATGAGAAAATGTTTCAAAGGTGAATGATCCTAAACGTTTTTGTAAATAATTTATTGAATTGTTAAATAATGATACATATTCATCTATTGGTTCGATAGGTTTTTGCCGCATAATTAACGCATCAAAATTTCTTAGGTATTTTCGAAACTCCTTTACATCAAAAGATGCATCGTATAACATAGTAGCGATTGCAAAATTAGTAAAAATCT
>SMTZ1_10008523_pt1 | contig 10621 bp, 11 predicted proteins | sample DeeMarSWOR136_30_FD_25667 | JGI IMG/M metagenome (IMG submission 25667) | reverse complement strand
CGACCCACTTGTAAATTTCCATCACATCATCCACCATTGGATCATCGACTGCAACCACGGGATTCCTGTCCGGCAGCAGGACCGCCTTTCGACCAGCCTCGACGGCAACGCTCGTCTTTACTGTCTCGGCTATGACTTTTCCCTTCTTGACACTCACTTCCGTTTTTTGTGCGGATGAGATTATTGACACCGTCAACATAACAACGGCGCAAAGCATAGCTGTTTTAGTTCTCATTCTATATCTCCTTCTGCCCTTCTACATAGCGAAGCGGCAGTTGTCTGGGTCTACTCGACCGTGACTGTGAATTCTGTTCCTAATGCCTCCACCCGGCCGTGTGGAGTTCGAATGAAAAATGGCGGATGTGGACTCTCTAAGAAAAAACTGGGTTTCGCCGTTATAAAACTTCAAAACCAGCATGCTGTTCTGATTAACTTCAATCGTGGACTTATCTTCCATCTCCAGTACAAAACCAGACCTGGTTGCAGAGTGAAAGGTGTCGCCGAGATGAATATCTGAATCGGCCTCCAAAACCTGCCACGCATCGAGACCTTCATGTTTTACAAGGACTGTCCCCTCAAGACCCGTCACACGCATCGGTACTTTAGCGCCGATAGGTTTTTCAATACCAGCCCTGCCTATTGTAAAACCTAATGTCAAGCCGATTGCCAACAGGATACCTGCCGCAATGGATGCCCGTCTCCCTGCTAACCAGCCTAAATTGTATTGAGCACGTCGTACCGCAGGTTTTGGCATTGCGCTCAGCCTGGCCATCACAGACACTTTGCCTTCTTCGGCGGACATCCACGATGAAAAGGCCTCCCTCACTGAATCCTCCAGGACGGTACATTGCTTGAATTCCTTTTTGCAGTTTTCGCACGTCTCTGTATGCGTCTTTAGCTCGGCAACCTGCTCATAGCTGATTGCACCCTCAATGTATTTTTCGATTAGCTTTTTGTATTTTTCGCAGTTCATAATTATTTGACCTCCTCTAATATTGGAGCAAGGTCCTTCCGTAGTATTTTATAGGAACGGTGCAGCCACACCCTCACCGTACCCGGCCGTTTACCAAGTTGCTTTGCTATCTGTACCGCAGATAGCCCCCCGACAAAACGCATCAATATCAGTTTCTGAAACTTCTCAGGCAGCCTCCCTACCCGCTCCCTGATGAAATACCTCTGACCAGCCGTCAATCTATCATTGACGGTCTCTGCCGCTTTTGCCTCTGCCTCTTCAAATCCCGCCGCCTTGCAACCCAGCGCACTCTTGCATCGAATCCTTCGTCTGATGGTATTGGAACACTGCTGCATAGCTATCTTGCTCAGCCACCCAGCAAACCGCGATGGCTGTTGCAGGCTGTAAAGTTGTGAATATGCCTTGATAAAGCTCTCCTGAGCGATGTCTTCTGCTTCAGCCGGCTCACCGATTTTATTTATTGCCAACCCAACTACCATATTCCAGTACCTTTCAACTATTGTCCCGAATGCCGCCTTATCCCCGCCCAATGTGTCGCTGACAAGCTGTTCGTCGCTGCTCATGGATTGATTCAAATCGTCTGCCATCAATTCTTTCCTAAGGATAATCTGTGCCATTCTACAATATAGAACGCAGATAAGCCAAAACCGTTACAGCCCCTGCGGCGAAAATTGTGGAAAATGGAAGTTGGCTATTTGGTGGATAATTTAAAATCCCGTGGATTTCACTCACTTGAAGCGGGTTGATGGTAGAATTCTACCTCCCATATTCGAGAAATGCTGCCCGGCGTCCCGGTCACAACAAGCCGAATCCTCTCCGACCGGATTTCAGCAAATCTCCACACACTCTCCACCCGTGAATTACTCACAATCCGCAAACCCGGAACATCCTCCCAACCGGTCCCCTGAGACCGCTGGAATTTGAATCGGCTGATCGAATCCCCCGACTGCTTGCCGTCAAACCAGCCGCTTATAATCCGCAAGGCATTGACCGTACACGGCTTATCCCAGCAAAAAGTAATATAGTCGGGCATCTCACTTGCACTGCTCAACCAGCGTTGTGAATTATCCTTCGTATTGTACCGGCCGTCATTGATGTTCTCTTTGGGATACCGAATCGAGTCATAGTTCGATGAGACTTCGACCTTCGCAACCCGAGCAAGATTACGCCCCGCTCTCTCGAGCCACTCAGCAATCCCCTCACCTTTCATCATCGCCTTTAACTGCCCAAGATACTTCTCATAAACACCCCGGCCGGTCGTGTTGTATTTCTTGCAGAGAGAAACAGCCATCCCGACCACTTCACCCATCATACCGCAGGTCCGCATTACCCTTACCGCACCCAGCGCTTCATGCGTAACGCTGATGTTCCTTCCGGCCATGAACAGATTACCGATATTACGCGAGTACAGGCACCGATAAGGAATCCAGTAAGGCTTGGTGTAATGTATATAATACGCCTTGGATATAAACTCGTCACCCTCAAAACCTTTATCATAAGATGGATCCGGCAGGTGCAAATCAATACTCCACGTCGCCGGCACACACCCGTCGGGATAAACCACGCCGTTGACAATATCATCTTTATTAAGGACAATATCCCCCAGCAGCCGTCGCGACTCGCGCTTGCCCGAAACATACGCCGCCCAATTCAGTCTGTGGTTGGGATACATCCCTCGAACGTTTTTCAGCGCGTCCCACGCCCCGTACATCGCCCTGAAATTCAAATCACGGATATACTCTCCCTTTTCAAATGGATCATAATCGAATCCGCTCTCCCAGAACCAGCATCCAAGGTCCCTTTCTTTTGTGGGAAATGGTTTATCATTCAGGTCCAGCGCCCAGGGACATCGGGCAAACTTCACCGGCTTGCCCGTATCTACTATGTTCCACAGGTTACAACGCCCCATATGCCCCTTCAGTGTCATCGCGTAATCGGCATCCACCAGATAACCCACGCATCCGTCACCCGTACAATCTGCGAAAAACTTACTTCTAAAGCGTACCCTCTCACCGCTTATCGTGTGCTGTGCGATTACCTCCCTGATTGTGTCTCCTCGCATCTTCACCTCATTCACGCGGTACTGCAAAAACAGCGTAATATTCTTCTCCGCGCGGACAATCTCAATTCTCCTGTCGTCCTCATAGAGTTCCGCTGTATTGTCGGCCCCATAGTGCGCCCGACGCTCCGGCTCCAGCTCTCGAACGATATCACCCACCCGGGGGTAAGGCTCGAAGCTCGTTTCCCCTCCCAGCCACACCCGGACTTCCGAGCTGTTGTTGCCTCCCAAGACCGGCCTGTCCTGAATCAGCGCCACCCTCACCCCGCGCCGGGCCGCCGAAAGCGATGCACACGTCCCCGCTATACCACCGCCTACAACGACCAAATCGTACTGCCCGCCGTCCCTCGGCTCTCTCGGAAGCCCTGATAACAGCCGGCGCCAATTCTTCATTGATGGATCATCATTAGGTGGCATGAATGTAAGGTCTTTCGTAAAAAAGATGACATCGCAGCGACCCTCGAATCCCGTCAAATCATGCAGAGTCACCGAAACGCTTAAGTCTTTGATATCTACCCTGCCGCCGTCCTGCCAGTGCCACTTACTGCCCTTAGTACCGAAAGTCGTCTCCAGTTTCCGGCCGTCCACATATACCTCGAACCTGCCGGGACTGCCTTTAGCACCCCACGGCCCAACCCAGTCACGCGTCCTCACCCATACCTTATATATACCTCTTTCTGGAAAATTCACCTGTGTGGCCGCATCGGCTACGGGAATCCCCAATCCGTGCGCCAGCAAAAAGGGCGAACCCATCTCGTCCATAAACTGCTGGTCGATCACCCATCCGCCCAAATTTTCAAAGCCCTCGGCCTCAACAAGAACGCTATCCACTCCGTTGCAGTTCATCACACAGTTCAGAAGCACTGCTAAACACAATATAGCTGACCGCCTCTTATAACCGGAATTCATAAGTTTACTTCTCCCTGAAAAGTACTCATTCCGTACATCATACAGCGTGTCTAACTCTATTTACTCACGGATCAAGAGCAATAAGTCACACTGTACGGATTATTGTTTTTTCAGCTTTTTTATTGCTTCAAGTTGTAAAACAGCCTCTTTGTCACGGGGACGATTCATGGCCTTTTTGGACTCTATTAATTCATCGAGATTCAATACTCGCATTCGCATATCTTCAATTTCAATAATCCGGCTGCCCTCTTTTACTTTCCGGTAATCCCCGACGCCGTCAATAAAGCTCAGGCAGTCCAGTTGTCCAATGTCGGTGTCAAGATAGAGGTTCTTATACTCCCGGCAATTGGCCCGGGTCAGTTCAAGCTTTTTACGTTTAGGTGTTTGTCGATGAACGGCGTGCAAGTCTGAAAGTGCTTTTTGAAGAAGGAGCAAATTGTCGGTTGAAAAATCACAGCAAATATCTATGTCCTGTGTTACATAAGTACAACCATACACAACGCCGGCGAAACCACCGACTATTACAAAATCAACATCGGCCCGGACCAAACGTTCTAACAGGTTAAAAAAATTGCTCTTCATTTATATTTGGCTTCACGGAGTTTCTCAGCGGTATTAAGGGCCGTTTGATGCCGCCTGATAAGCTCACCGGGATCTCTTTTAATATTATCAATGAGCATCTCTATATCAATTCCGTAATCGATTGCCGCCCGGACCTCATCTGCCTGCCCTGAAGTTTCCATGGTTTTGCCTTGCTGTTTCCTTGTTGCTGCCATAATATCATCATAACTTTTGTCGTCCCGCCATTCAACAAAAAAGCCCCGTTCGAGAACAGGGCCTTAATATCAGGCATCAGTTAAGCCCTTAAAGACAAATACCTTTACTGCCCATATTTCTCCCCCGGCGCTAATCAAAACATGCTATCTGTACTATGGGAGCGACGACTGTAATGACAGCAGCGTAAGTAGCACTTTCGCTTAATCTTTTCCTGCTCCAATCTTGTAAGCAGTCCACATTCCTACCGGAATAAACAGCAAATCTAAAATACTAAAGGAACCAATAAAAGCAAATATAAAACCTATCTTCGTTTCCTGGATGGACCTCGTTCCTTCAAACAATTCCTGTGTTTCTCTCGCGGTATTGCGTAATCCCTCCGGCAATTCGTCCTCATTGGCATCTGCCGCTGCAGCCAGGAGTTCTTTGCCGAAGTCCTTGAACATTTGCTTGTCCCTTTCGAACTGTGCTATGATTGCCTGTCGTTTCTGCTCATAGTCCCAGCTGCCAAGTGTTTCCTCAACTTTTCTCATCCCTTCCTGGACCTGCTCCGCCTCGCCTATTGGAGCCCGCCCGTCATAGTTGGCCTGAACCACCTTCTCGGCAAATTCCTGATCAAACTCTCCGTTTTCAGCAAGTTGAAAACATGCGGCCCGGAACAAAGACTTCGGGTCTTCGAGATTTGCCTGGATCTGCTCTTCTGTAAGAGTTGCTTTATCGTATTCTTCGCCTACTATAGCAAAAGGATTTTCCATCTCCGGCAGGACAACCCATTTAGCAAGAAACAGCTTTCCACAAAATATTCCGAACAGCCCGATAAGTGCCGCCAATAATCCTAAACCGAAATTCCGACTTTCCGTAAATAATACAAGTCCGCAACCTGCCGCCCCGGCCACCGGAATACACAAAAAATGCAGCCAGTTTAAACCAATAATAGATGCGATTATCGTCCAGAGAATTGCAGCACCAACAGTAAAACCGATACTTGCTCCTATTGCCAAAGGGATTTTGTACAGAGTTTTACCAATTCCGGAGCCTTCATCTTCTACAGGTTCTGTGTCAAAAGACCGAAGATTATTTCCCGGATCTAAACCCAAAGCTGCACTGGAAGGTTGCCGTGGCATTTCAGGTTTCAGCCGCAGCGGTTCCTCCATAGCGGGAGCACTGGCCTCCAATTGAAGCAAATCGCCCACATCACCCAATCCGGGCATTGTACTACCATCTGCAGCAGGCTGTTCATGAACCGCCCTCAGCGCCGCCACCTCATCCTGTTGTTTTGCAGGAGGCACTGCGCCCGGTGCCTGCGGGACACGCAGCCGATGTTCGCACTTTGCACAACGAACAACCTTACCCCCATAAGACGGCGGCACACCTATCTTCTGATTGCAATTCGGGCACCGGAACTTGATAACAGCCGCCGGCCTGGGACTTACTGCTCCCTCACCCTGAGGAAGTTGCAGAGGCCCCTTGCATTTCGGGCACCGCACACGCTTGCCTGCAAACTTATCATAGGTCTTTATCTCGTAACCGCAGTTATTGCATTTACACCTTATCATAAAAATCGCTCCGGTTCTCATTATATAGGCTTAGGGGAATTCAATCAATCAAAAAAAATATATTACAATAACAAAAAACCTCTCTTGAACTCAGCGAGGATTCTCAAGGATTCTTAACTTTAAAATCCCTCACTCATTGACCACAAACCTGTTAGTTTACTTGATGGGCATTTTGCCTTTACGTTGACTGATTTAAGAATTCCGGTTATATTGAGCGGCGACTCAAAGATATAAGATTTGAGAGGCCACAACAATGGAAGAGAAAGAAAGTAACGAGAATGTGCACAGCTTCGAGGTAAAGGTACAATCCGGCCGTCGAAAGGGCCCGTGGAAAGTCACCCTGGAACCGGATGTGCTCACACTGAGCGCCTGCGAGAGCACAGAGCAGCATCAAATAAGCAAGGCCCAGGCATGGGAAAAAGTCGAATTCTTTGGAGCATTCTTAAAAAACAAGTTCCTGTCCATCAAGATCCCGAAAGCACAATTGTTCGAAATCACACCCGAACAGGAAGCTCTCATAAAAGAATGGCTTGGCTCCCCTACCATAAAAGATATGAAGCTGGCGCTTAAAAAGCGGCTCAAATGGTCTCTGCCCTTGGGTATAATGTTTATTTTCACATCCCTTCCAATGTCCGCCAGGCCGGAAGCCGAACTGGAGGCAATACCTTTAGACCTCTTTGGAACCATCCTCGGAGTAGTGTTGGTAGCTCTCAGTATTATGATGAGGTTCTGGCCGCGACGAGAACTCTTCCTTGTTAACTCGGCCTGGTTCCTGGTGGGTATCGTCAAAATTACATACGACATAATAACAGGCGCAAACTGGCTGTGGAGTATTTTTCTCCTGCTGCTGCTTATATCTGTAATAGATGGCTTCAAGCAGTATCGTCGCTTTGAACAGTTAGAACTGCAGCGCTCAGATGTCGAGTCTCAGTTGCGCCTCGACTAAAGCCGCCCGCCGCATTGCTTAAAGCTCCATTTGGCCAATGTCCGTGTCAAGATAAAGGTTCTTATACTCAGCACAATTTTAGTAGCAGCTAAACCGTCCGTAAGCAAACCTTATTTCTTTATCAACAGCTTTTGGATTTGTCTTTCGAGACTGGTTGTATAAGTGATGCAGATTGAGTAGCTTATTATCCAGTGGAATTTCACCAGGAATTCACAGCACAACAGAAGCACTGTAGCCGATACCGAGCTTAGCAGGATTTCGCCGATGGTCGCATTTCGAGCGCTGATATAGGCCCCGTCAAAATCTTTTTCTGTGAAAACTATCCTTTCGAACTGATAAATCAACAGCACACTATAGACTAAATTCCATATCCCGAAAAGGATAAGCAATATATTTCCCCCGCCTTGCAGTATGTACCAGCCAATATAGATTCCCGTCCCCGCACTTATTCCCACGGCAAAGAACAGCATCAATCCCTCTTCAAACGAAGACCTGCTCTTTTCGCTGAAAGCATGAAAAACAGACAGGGCCATCCCGAACCCAAAAGGCAAAAACAAGAACAATATACTCAAAGCAGCCGTCCATCCGCTTGCGCCGCAGACACTCCAAATAAAATCATACAGGTCCTGACGCATACGGATATCAATCATAAACAACAACAGGAACAGAAAGCTCATTGTAAAGAGGACCGTCTCGTTGAACCTTATATCGAAAAAACCCGCACTATCTTCCGGTATATCTTCATCGAGGTGCTCACGACTCTCTTCTGTGTCCGGCTCTTTAGCCTCTTCGGATTTGAGATTCGGGGGGGAAGAAGATTGCTGCTGCCTTTTCGAGTGCACCCTTCTACGCATCTTGATATACGCCGGCTCGGGAACAATCCAAGCAGCGAAGCAATTCGGGCACTTTATCTGCCGCCCGGCTTCTTTATCAGAGGCAACCAACTTGTGCCTACACTTTTTGCACTCAAATTTTATCATAAACCGGTTCCGCTTTTAATCTTATATCATTATAGGCAATATTGAAGATTAATTACCTCAAAAAATGCCGGTAAAACCAAAAAAAACCCATCTGAAGAAAGTGCGTCAAGCTAAAAAACTCAGAAACCGGGAATATAAATCATGCCTAAATAAGAGAGCTATAGTACATCTACACGATGCTGCGATTGATTGTAATAATGATATGAACCACGGAACTCAGAGCTTTTATATTTGTTGCTAACCACACTCCTGATCCTGTGCCGCCTCTACTGACGGCAAACTCGCCACTTCTGTGCCAACTTGCAGCTCAAACTTTTCAGAAATCGGCTCTTATTATTCTTAGGATCCGGCTTTTATATCATACGCCATCAGCGCATCACCGTGTCGGATATACAACCGACCGTTGGCGATCGCAGGATGGGCCCAGTGCTGGTCGGTCCCCTCAGAGACTGCGAACTGGCTCACCGGCCTGAAAGCCTCCGGGCCCGGCTTGACCAGACGTATCGTACCATCTTCTCCATAGACATAAAGCATTCCATCCGCACTGACAACATCAGCCATTTTAACGACCGGAGCGTTCCACATCACCTTGCCCGTTTTCCAATCCAGACAAACAAGGCCCCTGTTGGCACTCTGGGCAGTCCCGTAGATACAGCCGTCTACCAGAACAACACCGTGCATCTGGGGGTCAAGTGTTTTGTCCGTCCATGTCTCTGTCACGCTCAAGCCATTGCCTACCAGGGCCAGCTGGATGCCGCCCGACCCACCGCCCGCGCAGAAATAAATCCTGCCGTCGGCGTAGAGTGGCGGACACGGCCTGACACCAAACCGGTTGCGTTGCTCATGTTGCCAGAGCAGGTTTCCGGTCTCCGGATCAAGGGCAGCGATACCCTTCTCCACCAATGTGATAAGGAGCCGCCGGTTTCCGTGGCGGATGAGCCTTGCCGAACAATAGGCCGACCGCTGGCTCAAGCCCTTGCTCTGCCATATCTTCTCACCCGTGTCCCCGTCCAGGGCCATAAGTGTTGCATCGGGGCCTCCGGGTGTACAGATGACTTTCTTACCGTCTATTAAGACGCACTCGGCAAAACCAAATCTTGCCTGTTTCGCACCGGAAAGCTTCAACAGGTCAACGGACCTGAGAAGTTGCCCCTTCTTGGGCTCAATCGTGTACAGCCTGGCAAAGCTGCTCATAACAAAGATTTTGTCGCCGTCCACGGTCGGTGTGCCTCGCGTCCCGGCTACGGCCGGCCCCGTTTGGCCCATCTCCGGGCCGTAAGCGGTCTTCCATTTCGGCGAGCCGTCCAGATTAAAGGCAAACAGATGTCCCTGTTTCTGCTCATCCATCCCCGTGACATAAACGATGCCGTCCACGACCGCGGCCGAGGAAAAGCCCTGTCCGAGTCCCTTGACAGACCAAACGAGTTTAGGCCCGCCCTCGGGCCATTTCTTCAGCAAGCCGGTTTCACGGAAAATCCCGTCACCTTCTGGTCCGCGAAAGCGGGGACTATCCGCACCGTACATTCTTTTCCCCGGGACAAACATCAACACTAAAACCGACAAAAGCACTATTCTTTTCATGGTTCCGCTCCTTTCATATTCATAATGGCCTCTTCTATCCGACAATGAAAGAAACAATTTCGGCCCTGCTGTCTATGGTACTATTGTCTATATTCAACCGCAACCGGAAAAGGTAAGAACCGCCGGGACCAGTTGTTGGCAAATCAAAAACCAACTATGCCGTTATGCCATAAAGACCGGCTTAAGGATCATGCGCACCGAACACCGCAAACGTTCACCATTTTTCAAATCTTGTAATACAATTCAGGTGCGGCAAACCATAAAAGCTCAGAAACAAAGAATATAAACCATGCCTAAATATGAAAGCTATTCTTTACCTGCGGTCACCAAGAAAGGGCTGCAAGCGAGGTGCTCGCAGCCCCATCACAAAGCATTTATCCACAGACTAATCTATACTTCGAGAATCGCCTATATCATCACCACTTAGCCGAACAACGTCAAATCAGAATCAATAATATAAGAATCAATTTTCCGCCCTTCTGCGTCGTCAATTTGAATCTCCGGCATATCCCATACTGCCGAGGTCGTATTTTGCCACAAAAGCATCAAGGTTAGTCCCGCTAAAAGTGTCGTCATAGGACCCTTCAACGCCGGGAAGGTCGGGTGAGCGTGTTGCGCCGGCGATGCAGACTGTTGTGAATCCGTCATCGACAGGTCCTACGCTGATTGTTTCCGCACCACTGCCGCCAAAGAGTATCGAAGAGACCAGTTGTTTTTCGGGCTTCTTCGATGTATCAAGACGAGTGATAAATATGTCGTTACCACCCTGCAGGGTGCTTCCGTCGGTTGTTGGAAAATCAGTTGACCCGGCCACGCCGCTAATCACGATATCCCCGGTCCTGA
>SMTZ1_10007918_pt1 | contig 10622 bp, 10 predicted proteins | sample DeeMarSWOR136_30_FD_25667 | JGI IMG/M metagenome (IMG submission 25667) | reverse complement strand
TAGACTTTTTGGAAAAGAGACTTAGATATTATTTGAATGCTGTACAAACTGAGCAGACTATTCTGAAAAGAGCTGCTGGTGTGGGTATTTTAAAGTCGAAAGATGCAGTGGATTTGTGTGCTGTCGGTCCGACTTTGCGTGCAAGTGGTATAATGAATGATGTGAGGGTGGACGATCCATATGTTGCCTATGATGAGATACCGTTCCAAGTGATTGTGCGTGATGGTTGCGATGTTTTAGCCAGAATTCTGGTTAGATGTGAAGAGATGCTGGAAAGCATCGAAATAATGCGTTATGCCTTAGACAGCATGCCCGGAGGAATCGTCAAAGTAAAAGCTCCAATGAAGGTTCCCCAAGGAGAAGTTGTTTCAAGAGTTGAAGCACCCAGAGGAGAATTAATTCATTATGCTAAGTCAAACGGAACCACAAAGCCGGAACGTTACAAAGTGAGAAGCCCAACGCTTGGAAACATTCCTGCACTATGTAAGATGCTTCTAGGCGGATATGTAGCTGACATACCAATAGTTTTAGCTGGAATCGACCCTTGCTTCGCTTGCATGGACCGCATGGCTTTCGTCGACGCCAAAAAGAATAAAAAATGGAATTGGACAATGCAGCAGTTGAGGAGGAAGTATGCAAAGAAATGACTGGGGAAATAATAGTTTCGATGTTAAAAATCTTGGTCTTTCCAGGAGCCCTATTCCTTTTCGTCTTAGCCTTCTTTTACGAGTGGGTTGACAGAAAATTCTTTGCAAGAGTGCAAAACAGATATGGACCGTTACACACTGGGCTTCACGGCATCCTACAACCTATCGCAGACTTTTTCAAACTGCTTTCAAAAGAGGACATCACACCGCATAGTTCTGACAAAATTACGTTTATTTTAACCCCCATTTTCTATTTTGCTTTGCCATTAACAACGCTTTTCGTTATTCCGATCTTGAATCAAAAAAGCCTTATAGCCTTTGAAGGAGACCTCATTTTCGTCATTTTCGCTTTCACACTAATTATCATAACAGTTTTTCTCGCTGGTTGGAGTTCAATGAATCGGTTTAGCACAATAGGAAGCATGCGAGCCGTGCTTCAAATGTTAAGTTATGAAATTCCAATGGGTTTAGTTGCGATTGGTCCGGCAATAGCGGCAGGGAGTCTATCAATAAGCAGAATAGTTGAATGGCAGTCGCCTAATTTTTGGCTGATTTTGATACAGCCTCTAGGGTTCGCCGTATTCACTATATGCCTCCTCGCCGAGTTACAGTTCGTTCCCTTCGATATCCCAGAGGCTGAAACCGAAGTTGTGGCTGGATGGCGAACAGAGTTCAGCGGAAGAAAATTGGCACTGCTTCGCCTTGGAAGGGACTTAGAGCTTCTTCTTGTATCTGCCTTAATCGCATCGCTTTACTTAGGCGGCCCCCAACAATTCTGGCTAATTCCGCCAATTGTTATTTTCTTGTTGAAAACCACTTTTGTTGTAATGCTACTGTCCCTTCTAAGGGCAGCATTCGCCAGATTTCGAATAGACCAGATACTTTCTGGAATGTGGAAATATTTGATTCCGCTTGCAGCCTTACAGATAATTCTAATCCAGCTTGGTCTTGGAAGGTGAAAAATTGGCTTTTCTGAAAGAAGCCTTAAGACAGCTGTTTCGACGGCCAGCCACATTGAAGTATCCATATGAAAAGCTGACCCTGCCGAGAGATTTCAGAGGCCGCCCAACTTGGGACATAAAAAAATGCATCGGCTGCGGACTCTGCTCTGACGTGTGCCCTTCAGGAGCCATAGAAATGATTGGAAAAGAATTGGAGGCAGAAATCAACCATTATGTTGACCGCTGTATGTTCTGCGGACAATGCGCAGAAACTTGTCCAAAAAACGCTATTACAGTGAGCGAAGAATACGAGTTAGCAGGGTTTGACCGTTCGAAAATGCTTTACGAATATAAAAGGGATTCTTGACGGATCCTCAGGCTTCACTCATATACTATAATCACTTAAGCGCCCGCCCTTGCTAGCGTTATTACTAGCCAAATAAGTGCATGGATTTTAGTTAAGGTACACTAGTCATGCTAAGGCTTGATTTTCTCTTTCTTGACTACTTTTCTAAATGTTTTTTGGCAGTTGCTGCATTTGTAGAGACCTATGGTAAGTTGAAGTTTTTCACCAGCTTTACTCGGTTTTCCAGCCATACTCCATGTCTTAAGCGGATTCGTTTGAACTCCGCATTTGGGGCATTCTGCGATCCTTGGGTTACATAAGGAGTTTGAGAGTTCTCTTCTAAGTTCTTCGCCGGTGCTGCGTATCTTCTCAATTCTCTCAGCAAGTTGTGTCTCTTTGAAAACATCGCGAATCCATCTGGCGAAGTCTCCTCTTTTTTGGTGAAACTCGAGGGAGGAAACCGGAACTTTCTTTATTTTCTCCCAGAAATCTTCCAAATTGAAAGCTGTTTCAGAGATCGATTTGCCAACATCTTCGTAGAAGTAGAATCCCGATTCACGAGCAACTTCTTTTTTAGGCAGTTCAGGAGGAACATTCAATTTTGGTGGTTCTCCATGGTTCTGGCTATATTCGTCTAGAAGCTCTTTCGCTCTTTCTTTCCAGTTTAGGGTGGATTTTCTCCTGTAGTATCTGGTTTCACTTTTGCGAGGGTCGTCAGAAAAACTCGTTTCTAAGTAGTGAGTGAAGGTTTCTCGAAGGTTGGGGCTGCTGCCAACGTAGATCAGAACTCTGTCTTCGTTGTAAAAGGCGTAGACGCCGGCCTCTTCTGGGACACCCTTCGCCTTTTCTCCCCACACGTACAAGTCTCCTAAAATTGGCATTTTCCTCACAAAAAGAAGATATTGTAAGTTCATATTTATGAAACCTTTGGCGCTCGCAACATTCAAAAAACGCTAAGATCTAGATCTGAACTGTTCACACCATCCGTAACTTCTTAAAGCATTACATCAAGAAAACCAAAAATTGATCAAATGGATGTGTAGGGGTGAAATTTGAAAGGCTTGAATTCCCCGCGCGCGACCTACAGAAGCCAAACCTAAAATGATTAAACCAATCCAGAAAACAAAAATCTTTTCACCTTCAAACATGAATCATCATATATTATTATAACTGTGGAGTATTAAATATTGTTTGACTATGGCATTGTAGAAGGATTCATTATGAAAAAAATTGAATTGAAACTTATTTCGGAACTTCTAAAGGATTCTAGAAGAAGTGATAGAGACTTGGCAAAAGCAATTGGAACTTCCCAACCTACTGTTACCAGAACAAGAAGAAGGCTAGAGAAAGAAGGATATATCAAAGAATACACTATGATACCAGACTTTACCAAAATTGGATACAAAATCTTGGCGCTGACTTTTGCGCTTTCCCAAGCCCTCAATAAAGAAGAAGCAGAAAGGGCAAAGAAACTTCTCGCAGACAGCGTAAAAAATAAACGGTTTGAGTTTATCATGCTTGAGAGGGGCCTCGGTTTAGGTTTTGATGCAGTTGTTATCTCGTTACATGAAGACTATTCTTCCTATCTCAATGTCTTGAAATGGCTTAGACAATTCGAGTTCGTAGACGTGACAAAAATCGACAGTTTTCTGGTAGATCTGGCTGACGGAGTGCACTATAGGCCCTTGACTTTTTCAACATTAGCTAAACACCTTTTGTTACAAGCAGAAAAAAAGGAATAAGCCATGAACGAACTATCATTCTAACCTTTTTCTTTTTTTCTCCAATCCAGCATCTAACTCTCAAGAGCAAAGTAACTTTACTGCAGAATTCACAAATATTCTGTAGACTTCATAGAAAGAAAAGTTCACAACTATTTACTCTACCAATAATCCTTCTACGATATTTTCTCGTTTGTAAATAAGGAACACTAGAAAGAGTACTGCCATTAAGACGTGCATCGTCAAAGACGCGTTCTGCAAACCTCCTAGAGCAGGAACTACTGGACTGGGAACATCATTTAGGAAAGGCCAGAAAATCGGATTGGATTCATGAGTTGTAACATCTAACAGAACATGTGAGACATTCCCGAGAAAAGCTGAAAGGATGAGAGTTAATGATAGTCTGCACCTTCTTTCAACCTTATTCTTTTCAATTCTAAACAAGCTGCTAACCAAAGTTGGATAAATCAAAAAGGTTAACAATACGGAAAGAATTGTCCCAATTGTTGCAGCACCTAATAAACTGTGAAGAACAAGATGATCTGGGATTCTATTTCCAAAAAACAAGACCATGATCGGAATTTCAAGATCTGGAAACATGGATCCTACTATCAATCCTGGGAGAACCAGTCTTTTATCAAGTCTATAGACCACATAGGCCACAGGATAATGAAATGGAGTTAAAGGCAAATATAATCACTTCACCAACGATGCTCGAATTTATTCATATATTTGTTTCTATGAGCATTAGGCGCGCGCTACTGACTGCACGCGCTGGTGAAAAGCAGTAATTCGCGTTGAACATTTTTCAATAAAATTTAATTTCACTGTTTACCAATGAAAAGGATTTTGTGTGTGCATTAAAATTTAATCTTCTTTTTTCTCCTCTCAAGACACAACAAAGTTTTAAACCAGCGCGCGGCGGATAGAATTCTAATAAGTGTTACTTGTATCTTGGCTTTTTTTCTCTCCAGAGAGTCTTATCTCTTCTAACCACTTTTCTAATCCTATCTCTCTTTGCCTGAGTATTTGCGCTCTGGATTCATCACCATATCTGGTTTCATCGCCGTATCTCTTATTTTCCTCGTCATAGAACTTTTCCAGTTTCTCGCATAGAAATACATCACAAAATGCGCAGGTTAGAATCCCTTTTTCCTCCGTACATTGTCTAATAGAACAGCTTGCACACCAACGACTGTGTATCGAACCATGACAGCCCAAACATCCGATGTCATCAGGTTTTATATCCATATTGAATTGTTTACGGAATTCTTTAACCTTCTTCAGTTTCTCGTCGTCGTTAACATATTCCAGATAATAAAACGGACATTCTCCACAGTAGCCACCACATGCTGCAACCAACGCCTTTTCAGATTGCTTCACCTCAATCCACCTCTTAGAATACAATATTTAAGGGAATACCCTTTTAAGTTCTAAAGTTCTCCGAAACCATGCGCGCGCGCTAGTATGGAGTCGCAGAGTATTTGTTGATGTGAATATCTAAAACAATATTTATTTATTACTTGACAGAAAGAGATCTGATCGGCGTTTGACCGATGGATGCTAGGAAAACTCTCATGTTTATAGTTGGTATATTACAAATTATAATGGCTTTATTAATAGTCGTCTTCACTTGTGTTCTCTACTTCAACTTTTTTAATTTTCAAACATGGTTAAACGCAGCGGTAGAATTCAGCTACATCCATTTTTCAGCTCTCCTTGTTTTCGGTTTTTTCTCAATTGTAAGCGGATTACTCCTTGTTCAGGAATGGGTAGAGTCAAGTTGAGAGGGAGTTATGCTTGTTGAAGACGAAAAGGGAACTTGGATTGCTTGATGCCCTGATAATGGGATTAGGCGGGGCCATAGGCTTCGAAATTTTTGTGCTGTTGGATTATGCATACTTCAATTTAGCTGGATCCAGTATAATACTGGCTCTTTTGCTAGCTGGGCTGATAAATCTGGTAATTATGTTCAGTTACTGTGAACTCGGTGCAGCTATGCCTGAAGTAGGCGGTGAATATACTTACATCAAGACTGCTTACGGCGGATTCATCGCTTTCATATCGGGCTGTTTCAGATGGCTTGCCAGCGTGTTCGCCGCAGCACTTGCCGCCGTGTGTTTCACTCAGCAACTCGCATATCTTTTTTCGGTTGTCGCCCCCGCATTTGAAAGTTTTGTCTCAGCTCAGACTCCATTAATCGCTGTAATAGTGGTCTTAGTTCTTGCGGCGTCAGACATTAGAGGAGTGAAAAAACTCGGAGCTATAATAGTCGTCGTTTTCATTGCAATATTTGCCATTCTCATTGCTAGCGGAATATTGCGTGGACTGACTCCATTGGAAATTCTTCCAAAAAATATGCCTGAAGATTTGTCCGGAGTTTTTGCAGCTGCTGTCTACATGTTTCCCATGTTTTTCGGGATGAGAGCGCTTGTAGCAGGTGCTGCTCTCATAAAACACCCAGGAAGAAATGTCCCTAAAGGCATACTTTTGTCGGCATTATTAATAGTACCTATTTACATTAGTATTGCTTATGTAGCTGCGGGTGTCGTTCCGCTGGGAGATACTCGTCCAATGGCACCGTTTCTCAACTCTGCGGTTGAACAGATTATGGGTGATGTCGGGGGAGTCTTGTTTGCGATTGCTGCGATGGTTGCATGCTTATCTGCTCTAAGCACATCATTAACGGTTCAATCAAGCATCGCCCGCGGAATGAGCAGAGATGGATACCTACCTAAAGCTTTGCTCTCGATTCATCGACGTTTCGGAACCCCCTACGTCGCAATCACCACTGGTTCACTTTTCGTAATGCTTTTAAGCTCAATCGAATCCGTAGAGTTCCTGGGATATGCAGCGAGTTTCGCATCGCTTATAGTTTTTGCTTTGGTTAATCTTTCCCTTTTGAAGCTTAGAGAGAAAAAGCCGTATATGGAAAGACCGTTCAAGACCCCATTGTACCCTTTCACGCCCATCGCCGGGGTCATCATGTCCGTTGCACTTCTGGTATTTCCCACGTTATTTGGGGACGTTAACGCCACGGGTGCACTGATATCTGGAATTGGACTAACGGTGATGGTTCTAATGACGTATTATCTTAGAATGATGGGGCATTATCGGTTGCAGATCGCTGTGGGAGGAGCAGTCTCAGGCATGGGTATTTCGCTAGTGTTGCTAACTTGTTTAGCTGAAGCTGGGTTCATATCACCTTTCTTTCCGCATATACCCGGTTATGTCATACTCGTTATCAGTGCAATCTCAATAATAGCAGGCATCTTGAACATTACTGCACAAGGTTAAAACGAACACGGCGTTAAGTAGTTCAACTGAAAATGTTAAATTTAAGCTAGAGTTAAATACTTTAGAGGGTTGTCACCATTCAGCCTTAAGTGAAGAGTAAAAAGAGAACAAGGCACACGCCAAGGGGATGAGAGTGGAAATATCTAAGTTTAAATTGGCCTTTGCAGTGCTTTCGATAAACACAATAATTGGCGGAATCGCCTTTTGCTACACCTTTCAGCAATACCGTAGATACTGTGAGGGGTTTGGAGGGGCAGAGGGGGAACTTCCAAATCCTTACTGCACTTGGAACGGTGGATTATACGTCACTATCACGACTGAATTTTTACTTCTTCTGTGGATACCTTTAATTACGTATTCCGTTCGGCACAAGGTTTATCCATATTTGAAGCAGAGGCTAAGCTATCAAGAAGTGAAAAGGTCTTATGGCTCTTTGTCGCGATCAACGTATGACGTCCTTTATGGCTCTGTGTTGCGCTACTTCAAGAGGGTGAATCGAAAGGCTAGGTCAAAAATTGCCGGCTGGTCTATGACTGGTGAAACTCTGCAACATGTTAAGTCTTTGACCAAAGTTTTCAAATGGGTAGTTTTGCCAGTAAGCCTCGTTTATGTTTGTGCGGATTTCTATTTCTTCAGAGAGAATGCTCTGGACTCTATGTTTTTGGGCGTATTGATTTTCGTTTATAGCAATTTTCTTCCAGACCTGCCTTCAATTTTTAGACAGAAGGTTTACCATGATGTAAGAGATACAATACATGCGGATTTGCCATGGTATAAGAAGTATGCTCTTCTGCTGTTTGCTCCGCTGTTTATCGGGGGTTTTCTTCTGGGAATGCGGTTAAGTTGGAAGACAACCGAAACCTTTCATAACTTCAAATCATTAGCAATATACTTGGTTTTTCTTTCCACATTGAGCTTTTTTGCATTCGGAGACTTTCCAATCTCTATTGGAGATATAACTGAGATTGTTTCTGTTCCATTCTACGCTATGATAGGATACTTGACTCATCTGAAGGCTGACCTGTGTTTTTAAACAAGATAAGTATGAAATAAAATAGCGTACGCGACGTATCTAAGATGTGGCCAAAAGTGCAGGACAAGAACTCAAAAGTTAAGTTCCGAACTATTCTGAATTGATTGATAGCTTCAGAAGACTGTTGAAGAAGATCTCAAAAAAAGTAAGTTTGATCAATCAAAAGGTAGTCAGTGAGCATTCCACTGATAGTTATGCCACTGCCTACCGACAAAGCAGACGTTGCTGCCTCAAGCATGTTAAACCTAGAAAAGGTAGATTTGGAAGTTGCACCTAGAAGATTTTTTCTAAGCAGATGTTTCAGGTTAACATTTGGCTGAAAGATTCATATTCCTTCTCTGAAAACCAGCCTTCCTCTCTGATTTTTTCCAATCCGTTGCTAACTGATTCGCGTGAGTTTTTTGTTCGCAGTATGTCAGCTTTGGCGCATGCCTCATTAATTTCTCGGTTAAACAAGACGTTCTGCTCCATTAAGAGGGGAAACTTGTTCAGAAGTGAAATTATTGTTTTGGAACGTGGTTGAAGCAGCTGTTTAATTTTCGCCCTACCTAACGCTCCTTTGAATTTCACTGAAAGACTTATACTGTTGACGACTGACGGTGGAAAATGTACATAACGCTTTCGTGATTCAGACTGGTAGCATGCTAAGTAGAAAGGCATGTAAATCAGTTTGTGTTTTTTTCTTTTTTGCTGAACTCCAAGCTTATCAAATTCAGCTATCGATGTTTCTCTCAGCTTCGCTAATTCGTCAATCTGCTCAACTATGTTAGAAGTCATTTCTTCAAGCTTTTCCATCTCTTCCTCGTATATCCTGATTTTGGCGTCCCGTGAAGATTCAATTTCCACCAAATCTTTTTTAGCTTCCTTAATTTTGCTGTCGCTTTCTGATTTCAGCGCGAAAATTTTCAACTTCTTTTCGTCTTTGACTTCTTCTATCTTTTTGACAAGCTCCTTGATTTCTGCTTCAGTTTCAGAGAGTTGTTCCTTGAGTTTGTCTCTCTTCTCTCTCCATTTACGCTCACCGATGCTATCTTTCTTAATCGCATGAGTTTTTATCTCTGCTTCACAGTGTTCAATTTCAGCAACTAGCTGTTCATTTGCTTTGTTAAGCTTAATTTTCCCTTGTTGCAAGGTGAGAAGCTCTTCTTGAACTTTCTCTGATAATTTTGTCACTTTTTCATCATATTTTCTTCGTATTTCATCAACTTTTTCCGCGATGGAAACATCGCATTTTTCGATTCTCTTACTGAATTTTTCTTCGATTTCCTTTATTTGGTTACGCATGGCTTTCACAAAGTCTCCAGTTTTCGCGTTGATCAGCTTCATGCTCGTGTAAAGGGCGTTGACTTCTTCTACAAAATTTGATTTCAAACTCTGAAGCTCGTCTATAATGGAGGAAATTGAGGATTCATCAAGAGTAGGTGATACCACCACGGTATCGGGCAAGAATTTTTTGATTTTTTTGGCTTCAGATAAATATGAGATGAATCCGTGAAGAAACCCTGGAACTGTAATGAGCCCATCTATTACTTTTCTCTCTTCGTTACCTGAAATTTGAAAGTAGTTAAGGTTATCTGAGAGAAAAGTCATGTAAGCTTGACGTGTCTGGGAACTTCTATTCACGTTATCAAGAAAAACCTGTACGTCTGGTAGAATCAAATAGGTTAAATCGTGTGAAATGTTGCTTAAACCATCGAAAAGAAGACATATCTTGTCTAGGGAAACTTGCCAAAAAGGGTAACAAATCTCTGAAATGAACACCAATTTTTCAGGGGGCTGCTTCATTATAAGCCCCCCACCTTTTGCTCTCTCCAGCTCAGCTAAACAGAAAATCGCAGCCCTTTCAGTCTCTTTTGGAAATGGTTCCATACGATCCTGAGATGAAGTAGAGAATGGAAGAACAGACTTTGTGGTTTTTTGAAGCATGTCACCGCACCGTTTGCATTTCAGTTTGATACTTTTAAAACTAACGTTGATTTATAGCTTGCGAAATTATCCCGATACTTGTTCAACGCATTTAACGCGTAGGAAAGTTTAACAATAAAGACTTTGCACTTTTAAGTGAAATCAGTCTCGCAGGCGTTCTTCATGACGAAGAAGAAAAAAAAACATATAACGGTACGAGCACCTTCCAAACCTATTACTCCCCCCGAAAAAAAAGCTGAAAAGGCTACGGAAAAAGCTTTGGAGGAGGAGAGATTCGGTGTTCTTCAGGTTTCACGTAAAGTTGGAACATACTTCGGTGCTTCAGTTTTGACGGCTGGATTTCTGCTTTTGTGTCTTTTTGCTTACGTGGCAGTGACCGGTCAGATAGACTGGATAACAACATCGCCCGAAGTGGCATTCTTGGGTTTCGTGTTGTGGATCTTTATAGGCATAATGAACATTGTTGGCGGTTTTCTCTTAATAGGAAGTTAGTGACAAAATTAAGGGGTCACCTAAAACGAAGTAACAGAATTCCCGTAAGAACATCCAGAACTCCAATGACTACTATGAAACCAACTAATAATCCGGATTGTAAAATGCTTTCGATCTCTATTGTCTCTGTAATTACAAGGACAGCGAGGGCTAAGATTATGAAGCCAACTAATGACATGAACCCTCCGAGAGCTATCTTGAAGCGTTGCTTTGGGGTGA
>SMTZ1_10007917_pt1 | contig 10623 bp, 9 predicted proteins | sample DeeMarSWOR136_30_FD_25667 | JGI IMG/M metagenome (IMG submission 25667) | reverse complement strand
GGGCTGCTGGTGACGACGCTGGCCCTGGCTGGCGTGTCTCTGAGCGAGCTGGTGGTCGGCGGCCTGACCCCTTATCGGCTCTCCTACTTCAGCCCATGGCACATCGTTCCCGCCGCTCTGGCTGCGCTGGTGGTCGCCGTCGCGGCGTTGGGAGTTCTCAGAGGATTGCCACGCTGGAGCTACACCTGGGCCTACGCGACGGTGGTCATGGCCGCCTTCGCCGTGGTGGTACTGGCCGAGGACCGGCCGGCGCTGATCACGCCCTGGGTGGACGCGCTCATCGCCCTCGCTCTGCTGGGTGCACTGCTGGGAGTTGCCCTCATCGCCGCACTGCGCGGAGGACTGGACGCTCTGGTGGCGGGCCTGGGCTTTTGTTCGGCGTTCGTATTGATCAGCTATTCTGCCGTGAGCGTAGCGCCTTTCCGCCGGGTGGATCTGGCGCTGCTCTCCCTTCCGGCTGGGCTGGTCTTCAGCGCACTGATCGCTGCGGTAGTGCGCGGCATTCCACGAGCCGAGTGGGTGGCTGGGGTGCTCACGGTGGCCCTTGGCGCGGGCTTGATGTGGCTGTACGCTTCAGCGGTGTCGGGTGCGTGGGCCCTCAAGGCCTCCCAGTTCGCCTCCCGGGTGGTGCTATACGCGGCCCTGGGCCTGATGGGACCACCTCTTCTCGCCTGGTTGTTGGGCAAACGCAAGCTGGCGGTCGCGGCCTGAGAATGCTGGGCGTTGATGAAAGGCCGTTGGGCTGAACGCGCAAACCCTCCCGGGAGCTCAAGGCAGTTTCGGGAAGGGCACTGAAAGGAGGACGGAATGGCTGTGGTTGATGCATTGAGTGTGGCTGCCGTAGACGAGCGAAATGTCGCCGAGAGGCAAGTCCGGATGCAGGAAGCGTTGCTGGCAGCACTGCCGCCAGTGTTGTTCGGGTGGATGCTCAGCGCGTTCCTGCTGGGCTTTGTGCCGCTAAGCCAGGTGGTCATTGGCGGGCCAACCCGCTACCACGTGGTCAGCGTCACTTTCGCCCACTACGTCGTGCCCAGCATCCTCGGCGCCGTACTGGTCGGCGGTGGTCTGCTCGGTGCCCGGAGGCGGCTGCCGCGTTGGAGCTACACCTGGGTCACTGGCAGTGTGGTCGTGGTGCTCTTTGCGCTGGTAATTCTGGGAGATGAGCTGCCCTACCTGATCTCGCCAACGGTGGACGTGCTGATCATCGCGGGACTGCTGCTGGTGGTCGCAGCGGTGGCGCTGATCGCTGCCTGGCGGAGCGCTCTTGACGCGGGCCTGGTGGGCCTGGGATTTTGCGCGGTGTTCGCTGTGGCGGTCACCTTCGGCGCGACGGCTGGGCCCTTCTCCCGGATCGATGTAGGCTTGCTCAGCGCGCCCGCTGGGCTGGTGTTCGCAGCGCTGATCATCGCCTACCTGCGCAGAAGCGGCGTGCTCAAATGGGCAGCCGTGGCCATGACGGCGGCGCTGGCCACGGCGCTGATCTGGGGTTATAAGGCGGTCATCTTCGCCGGGATGCCGTCGTTCTCCGATACGAGCTTCCACTGGAAGTTATCGGCCGTGGCCGCAGCGGGTTTGCTGGGGCCGCCGCTCCTGGCGTGGCTGCTGGAGCTGCTGCGGCCTGCTGAGGTTGTGTGAACTGCAGAGGGATGTGTGCATTGGTAAAAAGCGACGATCTGTGCTATCATACATTGCAACGTGATCGCGCCAAGCTGAGGAGAAGCTTCGTGCCTGCTGACCGCATTGGGCAGTTGCTGTCCCAGATCCGTGCGCAGATGGATCTGGACAGCGAAACCGAACACGAGGTGATGGCCGAGATCCGCGTCCACCTCGAAGAGGCTCTAGCCGAGGCTCGCGCCCAGGGCCTCGACGAGACGGAGGCCCTGGCTGAAGTGGCCAGGCGTTTCGGCTCAGGCGAGGAAGTCGGCCGCAATCTGCAGGACGCCCACGCGGGCTGGGGCACTGCCGATGGTATCGTCGCCGCGGGGCTGCCGGCGCTCTGTGCGCTCGTCCTGCGCTGGCTCGTGTTCGCCCCCGACGGTACGGCTTTGGGCTGGCCGGAACTGCTCAACCGACCCTCCTTCTGGGTCGTCGCTTTGGTGATGCTGCTCATTCCCCTGCTCAAGTTTGGGCGCTGGCGCTACGCTGTGGCTGGCTGGGTCATTTTCTGGGTATTGACCGTGGTCTTTGTGAACTGGCCAGCCCTGCGCTGGTAGCCAAGCGGCAAGGTACAGGATAGAGGATCCAGGCGAAGCACGCCACTTCATGTATCCCAAAGTCTTGCATCCTATATCCTTCATCGTGCATAGGAGGTAGTTGATACATGAACGACTTAGCGGTCATCGAGACCATTCTACGCAACCGTTACCACTTTTTCATCGAAATCCGCGACGGGGTGAAGCTCCAAGCCAAGATGCGGGCCATGCTCCTATCCAGCATCGTCTTCCTGGCGCTGTATGGAGCGGTGCTTGGCTCAACGCACAGCCTGTGGCAGGCGCTGAGTTCGGCGGTCAAGCTGCCGATCCTCTTTGTGGCCACGCTGGTCGTCTGCTCGCCGACGCTGTACTTCTTCAACGTGCTCTTTGGCTCCAACCAGAGCCTGACGCAGAACGTTGCCTTGATCCTGACAGCGATCACCGTGACGTCGGTGTTACTGCTCAGTTTTACGCCCATCGTGCTCTTTTTCCTGCTGACCACGAGTGGCTACCAGTTCTTCAAACTGCTCAATGTCGCCATCTGTGCCATCAGCGGATGGATGGGCGTCCTTTTCCTCAGCCAGGGGATGAGGATTGTCGCCGCAGCGGGCAAGCAGGGCGCGGGAGCCCGGAGCAATGTGGTTCGGTTGTGGATCTTGCTTTATGGTTTTGTCGGCAGTCAGATGGCGTGGACCTTGCGCCCCTTTATTGGCGCGCCGGCTATGAAGTTTGAGCTGTTTCGCCAGCTGGGTGGCAATTTCTACAGCAACATCTTGGTCAGCATTGGCGAAATGCTCGGCTTTTTCGTGGTGAGGTAGGAGGTGGACATGTCGGATCAAACCCCTCCCGAGAAACCTGTCCGATCTACGCAGATCCTGGATCTGCTACTGGACGCATTACTTGAGCGACAAGCCACCCGCCAGGCGCAGGCTCCAGAGCCAGGCTCAGGGCCTGAGGGAGAAGTGCCACAACCCGAGCAACCCCCTGCGGAGCAGGCCGAGCAGCCTGCTCCGTCCAGACCGGCTGTGAAAGCCTTCCGGCCGCAGCGGCCACGCGAGCCTGGTCCCGGCGACGAGGGCTGGGAGCCGCCGCCCAGGATGGCCCCTATCCATCTAGAGAGAGTGCTGTTGCGCTTCCTGATCCTCATCGCAGTCCTGATCATTGCGGTCAACCTACCGGTGACGCGCTATGGTGTCAGTCTGGCCCGCATCATGCCTGACTCTGCCTCGCTGATCATCCGGGATGGGTTGGTCTTGAAAGGCAGCGGCCCAGAGATCTACATGTTGCAAGACGACAAGCTGCGCTGGATCAGCAGCCTGGACGCTTTTGAGCACCTGGGTTTGGTGTGGGGCGATGTGCACGTTGTCGAGGATGACTTCCTGGATCGCTTTGAGAAGGGCCGCCCTATTCACGTGCTGCTCAAGTGCCGGGCTAGTCCGCACATCTACCGGCTGGAGAACCAGCAGAAGCGCTGGATCAAGGACATTGACACTTTCCTGGCGGAGGGCCATGTCTGGGAGGACGTGCGGTTCGTGGACTGTGAGTACCTGCGGCGCATTCCTGATGGCCCGCCCATTCCAGAGGATGCCGGCCCGCCGCCGCAACCGTAGAGCATGAAGCACGATCCACCGCAGAGACACTGAGGGGGCAGAGACCTCTCAGACATCGCTTTGCATTCTTCGCGTCTTTGCGGTTCTGACAGAATGAGATGGCCTGGGGCTTCTTTCTGAGTGTGTACTGGCTTCCAACGGGCCCATCCAGCGGCGGATATGCGAACCGTCTGACTGAATTCGCGTATCCGCCGTTTTGTGCTATCATATACCGGGTGGATTGCGTTCGTTCATCAAGCAGAGAGATGGGGGGACTCGTGGAAAGACGCTGGAAAGCCTGGGGGAAGCGACCGTTTCAGTGGACCATGGTGGCCTGCATTCAGTTTGTGGTGCTGACCACCATCGCCATGGTGGTGTACCCTGATGGCTCCCGCGCCGATCCAACCGGGCGTGGGTACTCCTTCTTCAACAACTTTTTCAGCGAGCTCGGCCTTGCTGTCACGAGGAATGGCACACCGAACACGCCATCTATGGTCTTGTTCATCACCGCGCTGACGGTGGCTGGCTTGGGGCTGGTGATGTTCTTCGTCGCTGCGCTGCAGTTCTTCTGGGGGAAGCGCGCGCTGCGAGTGCTGAGCATCCTGGGGTCAGTGTTCGGCGTGATATCGGGGCTGTGCTACGTGGGGGTGGCCTGGACCCCGGCCGACCTGGCAGCAGGCCCACATGGCCAGTTCACGTTGTGGGCCTTTCAGGCGTACCTCGTGGCGGCTGTGTTCTACGCCATCGCCACGCTGCTCAACCGAAGCTACCCCAAAGTCTATGCCCTGGTGTACGTTGCCTTCGCCGTGCTGCTGGCGGGCTACGTGTGGTTGATGATGAACGGCCCGGGCCTGGACACGGCGCGCGGGGTGATGATCCAGGCCACGGGCCAGAAGATCATCGTGTACGCAGCCATTGTCTGCATGTTCATCCAGAGCCACGGCGCAGCCCGGCTCCGGGCGCGGGGTTTCGAGACGTAGGGCAAGCGAATCACTCACCACCGAGACAAGGGCGCCAAGGATTCAAATGCTCTTCTTTGTGTCTCCGTGTCTTTGTGGTTTGCAGGCCTCCGACACCGGCGGGAGCTAACCAAGGGCCACGTCCAGGATCATCATCACTGCAAAGCCCAGCATGGCGCCCATGGTGGCCACGTCGGTGCTGATGTCGCGCTGCGCTTCGGGGATCAGTTCTTCGACCACGACAAAGATCATCGCTCCCGCGGCAAAGGCCAGAGCGTAAGGCAGGATGGGTTGGGCCAACAGGACCGCTCCGGCGCCGATCACCCCAGCGACGGGTTCGACGACCGCTGACAGTTGCCCATACCAGAAGCTCTTCAGCGGTGACATGCCCTCTCGGCGAAGGGGCATGGAGATGGCCATTCCCTCAGGAAAGTTCTGGATGCCGATGCCAATGGCCAGGGCGACCGCCCCTGCTAGGCTGGCCGCAGGCAGGCCCGCAGCGACGGCTCCGAATGCTACGCCCACGGCTAGGCCCTCGGGGAAGTTGTGCAGCGTGATGGCCAGGATGAGCAGGACAACGCGCCGCCAGGTGGTGGGGATGCCTTCGGCTTCCTCCATGGGAGCACCGAGGTGCAGGTGCGGTAGCACCATGTCGATACCGCGCAAGAACAGGCCACCGAGTAAGAAGCCAACTGCCGCCGGAACCCAGGCCGGGATCGCTTTTCCCTCGGACATCTCAATCGCCGGAGCCAGCAGGGACCAGTAGCTGGCGGCAATCATCACCCCAGCAGCAAAGCCCAGCATGGCGTCGAGGGACTTTTTGCTGATGTCACGCGCCGTGAAAACCGCCGCCGCACCCAGGGCAGTCATCAACCACCCGAAAGACGAGCCCAGGAAGGCTTGCAGGATGGGATGCATATCTCGTAGCGTATCAATCATCGCCATCTCCCCACGTTATCCTCACCCCTCGCCTTGACTTCAGCCCCTAGTTGCACCTCCATCTCGGGTGCCAAGGGTTAGCTTGCCATTGTCAGATCAATTCCGGCTTCGATTTCCAACCCCATCCCTTCCAGCATCACCGGAATCTGGTAGAAATCCAGTACACTGACGATGCCAAAATAAGGGTTTGGTTTCGGTGCCCTGTCCACCAGTTCTTCGTTGGCCCAGCGGGTCAACTGGCTACCAAAGTCGAATACAACCACGGGCAAATGGCGATGGGCCGATTCGGAAAAGAGCTTGGCCACTGCTGAGGTATCGCCCAAGCCGCTGCTCAGATAGACCACTGGTGTGGAAGTATCTCCCTTGTAGCCCAGGATGGTCTCGATCATCAAGTCCTTCTTGATGTGGTATTGGCCGCCGCTGAGATCAACGTAGGGTCCGCCATAGCGATAGGCAGTGCGAAGGGTACCGTCGGATACTGGCTTTAGCTCGCCCGGCAGGAGCTGTACATCGGAAGTCAGCACTCGCTCTATCAGGTCAATGTAACGCAGCGGAATGGTGGGAGCCAGGGGGCGCTCAAGGGCAAACCTCATCTGATAGGGTGTCGCGCTCGAGGCCACAAAGTACGAGCCGAGAATCTTGAGACAGAAGCAGAGAAAGTCGAAAAAACCGGGACGCAGTACGATTCTGTCTGCAACAACACGCAGTTCCTCCTCGCTTCCCGGCAGGAGGTAGACGAGGCTCTCCTCCCCGTCAATGATCTCGGGCAGGATTCGCTCGATGCGCCGGCCCATCATGGCCCGTCGCGCATTAAAGCCGCCTTGGGCCTCGTCCTCCAGGGTGATCGTGCCATCAAAATCGCTGATGAAATAGATGCCTTGCTTCGGATAACGCAGCGCCTCTCGCAAAAGGGCCAGATTCTGTAGCGGTATCGACCGCTGTACTCGCTTGACTTGCTGCTGGTAGTAGATGGCGTAAGCGTCATAGGGGGTTGTCTGCAACTTGTAGAGCTTCTTGTTACGGCGGATCGCCTTGCCAGCTAGCGTGATGACCTGGTCAATAACAAAGTCCCCATTTACCTCCTGAAGGGTCAGGATTTGACGGCGAAGCAAGTGGGAAAGAATGAAGTAGGTCTCATTGCGGTCACCCACCTCCCGGAAACCGGCGTGTTCCAGCAGGCTGTTGAGCGTGTCCTGGTGGACATCGCTGGCGGCTACCACGTCTTCCCGCTGCTCCCTGACAAACGCAGCGTAGCGACTGAAGACGGTTTTCAGCGCTTCGTATCCCCGCTCGGTGGGAAAGATACCTAGGTAGGCAAGCTTGCGCAGGGGGTGCTGATCGTACTGCGGCGACACGGAATGCACAAAGACCCCACAGAGTTGATGCCCCTCGTAATAAAGCAGTACCTCGTGAGTGCTCCGGCGCATCATCCTGGCATAGACCTCGGGGGATGTGTCCGTTTCTACAGGGTCTATGTTGCGAGGGCTGATCTGCCAGCGGTTGTAAGCCCGACTCAGCACATCCGCTGCCTCGTTCAGCTCTTCGGCCGATAGATGGGTCCCCAGCACAAGCTTGAAATGATAACCAGGCACCTTTCCCCCTCAGTTGCGGTCCAATCCAACCCGCTTTACGTTGTGAGAATTCTGGAGAGAATCCCCTGTTTGCTCGACTCTACAAAGTAACACGTGCAGGATAATCAGTCGCCAAAGCTGGTAACGGCTGCTTCGACAGTGGGGAAGACTTGAAACAGGCCGGTGAAACCGCTCATCTTGAGAACCTCATGCACGTTGTCCCGGGCGGCTGCCAGGCGGAGGTCGCCTTTCTGATGGCGTGTCTCTTTCAGTGCTGCTAGGAGCGCGCGTAGGCCGGCACTGCTCATGAAACTCAGCTGGCTCAGGTCGGCAACCAGTTGATTCTTCCCCGCCCTCAATTGTCTGTCGAGGAAAGCGGCGACTTTGCTCGCACTGAGTGCATCAATTTCACCGCTGAGTACAACGATGGTGACCTTTTCCTGGTGCTCTGCTTTTATATCCATAGATCCTGCTCCCAAGCTGGTCAGCTTGACGACTTGCTCCACTTTTCCACTCTTTCTCATCTCGCTCCCACGAGGGGCGAACAGCCGACATCCGTTCGGCGCGGCCCCGTGCTCTACGGTGCATGCCCTTTACGAGCTTTTCGTCTTCTCCTGCAGCTCGTACAGTTTGTTGATGGCCTCGAGCGGGGACATTGAAGTGATGTCCAGCGCCTTCAGCTCCTCCAACACGGGGTGGCTGGCCGATAAGAAAGATAGTTGCTGTACTTGCGTGACGCGGCGTGGCACGGCGCCAGTCGGCGAGCGCTGCACTTCCTCTTCCAGATTCTTCAGGATTTCCTCAGCGCGGCGGATCACCGTTTTGGGCAAACCCGCCAGCTGTGCCACGTGGATGCCATAGCTCCGATCCGCACCGCCGGGCACGATCTTGTGCAGGAAAACCACACGGTCACCTTCCTCGGCCACCGCCACGTTGTAGTTGCCCACACGTGGCAAAAAGCGTGCCAATTCGGTCAACTCGTGATAGTGCGTAGCAAAGAGCGTCTTTGACTGCAGACGTGGATGGTTGTGGATGTACTCGACGACAGCCCAGGCAATGGAGATTCCGTCGTAGGTACTTGTGCCACGGCCGATTTCGTCCAGGACCAACAGGCTGCGATCGGTGGCGTGATTGAGGATGTTGGCTGTCTCGACCATTTCCACCATGAAGGTGCTCTGACCAGCGCTGATTTCGTCCTGTGCGCCTACGCGTGTGAAGATGCGGTCCACCAGGCCGATCTCTGCAACATCGGCCGGCACGAACGAACCAATCTGTGCCATGAGCACGATGAGGGCGACCTGGCGTAGATAAGTGCTCTTGCCTGACATGTTGGGCCCGGTGATGACCAGGATCGCTTCCTGCGGCGAGAGCTGGGTGTCATTGGGCACAAACGGCTCTTCGTGCAGGGTCAACTCGACGACGGGATGGCGTCCGTTGACGATGTGGATGGTATCGCTCTCATTGAGCGTGGGGCGCATGTAGCGGTTGCGCTGTGTCACTTCGGCCAGCGCAGCGTAGACGTCCAGTTCTGCCAGAGCGTGCGCAGTGGACAGCATGCGAGAGGCTGCAGCAGCCACCTGCTCACAAACCTGGCGGTAGATCTGCCCCTCCAGTTCAGCACGGCGTTCCTCGGCGTTGAGGATTAGCGACTCATGCTCCTTCAATTCGGGCGTGATGAAGCGTTCGGCGTTGACCAGCGTCTGTTTGCGGACGTAATCATCAGGCACCTTGCTCAAGTTGGCTTTGGTGACCTCAATATAGTAGCCAAATACCTTGTTGTAGCCTACCTTCAATGATTTGATGTCTGTGCGCTTGCGTTCATGGCGTTCCAGGCCGGCGACCCATTCTTTTGCCTTTCGTGAGGCGTTGACCACACTGTCCAACTCGGAAGAAAAGCCAGGAGCGATCACGCCTCCTGCAGACAGCGTGGCTGGGGGCTCAGGTACGATGGCCTGTGAGATCAGCGTGGTGACCTCTGTGCACGGATCGAGTGCATCAATGGGTAGAGGTGTGCTTCCCTCTGCAGCCATTTCTTGCAGCAAAGGGATGATCTCAGATACTACTTGGAGCGAGTCGCGCAGCCCGATCAGGTCACGTGGCCTGGCGATGTACTGCACCACGCGGTTGGTGAGCCGCTCCATATCCGCAACACGCTTGAACAGGTTCCGCAAAGCCACGCGATGAGGTGTGTCATCGTAAAAGGCCTGTACGCCATCCTGGCGACGCTGTAAGGACGCCAGGTTCAGCAGCGGCTGGCTGAGCCAATGCCGCAATAGCCTGGCGCCCATCGCCGTCTTGGTGTCGTCCAGCACACCAAGCAACGAACCGTGTACGCTGCCACTGCGGATGGTACTGGTCAGTTCCAGGTTGCGGCGCGTGGCCGCATCGAGGGTCATGAACGCTTGTGTGGAATAGGTGGATAGCTGCGTGAGCTGTTGGAGCGCGGCTTTTTGCGTCTCTGCTAGGTACTGCACGATAGTACCGGCGGCCGATACAGCTAGTGGCAATCCCGAGCAGCCATAGCCGTCCAGTGAAGCCACTCCGAAATGTTCCAGCAGGGCACGCTCAGCGTTATCATGGTCAAAGTGCCAGTCGGGATATTCGGAGAAGGTGAACCTGGCAGCCGATTCTGGTGTTAGGTGGGCTTTGTCGCTGATCAGTATCTCGGCCGGTTGCAGGCGCTCCAGTTCTTCCCACGCCTGCTGTCGCGCCTGCTTGCCGTTGAACTGTGTCGTTCTGAACTCGCCAGTGGTGATGTCTGCATAGGCCAAGCCGATCCGCTCGCCTCCCAGAGCCACGGCCGCCAGGTAGTTGTTGCGCTTCTCCTCGAGCAGGGCGGGCTCTACCACCGTGCCTGGCGTCACCACGCGTACCACCTCGCGCTGCATCAGCCCCCTAGGCGCTTCCTGCTCCGTCTGCTCAACGATAGCGACTTTGTATCCAGCGGCGATGAGACGCGCCAGATAGCTTTCTACGGCATGGTAGGGCACGCCGGCCAGGGGCACGCGCTCCCCTTTTCCAACAGGACGCGAGGTGAGGACGATGTCACACACCTCAGAGACCAGCTTGGCATCATCGTCGAACGTCTCATAAAAGTCGCCCAGCCGGAAAAGGACGATGGTATCAGGGAAGCGTTTTTTAATGCGCAGGTACTGCCGGCGCATTGGCGTGGTCATGTGGCTGTCTCCACTTGGCACCTCGTTATTGGATGGCTCAAGTATAGCCGACAAGCAGAGTGCTGTCAAAGAGCACGACGCGGATTATGCAGGCGACAGGGAGCTCAACGTTTGACACCATTACGGGCGGGGGCTAGAATATCAATGAACTATGGGGTCGCTGGTCTGTTTCACAGGGAACAGCGACAGCACGCCCT
>SMTZ1_10014209_pt1 | contig 10624 bp, 10 predicted proteins | sample DeeMarSWOR136_30_FD_25667 | JGI IMG/M metagenome (IMG submission 25667) | reverse complement strand
TAATGCCAACGCCCCCCAACAGGCCCCCAGCATGATCAGCCAGAGCGTAGCCAACTTCTGCCTTTCCTGACTCCAGCATTCTTCTGGCCCAGGCCCAGCCCTCCTTGATAAGGGAAAGCGTTTGCTCAAGGGGCATCAGCGGCCCGCCGCGAACGCCCTCAATAATCACCAGAAACTTCATTTCGACCTCCTTTCGTTTGCTGCTGGCTCCCTATAGGTGCTTATGAGTGTACCAAGCTCATATCCGACTGTCAAGCAGCTATTGGCCGGACTATGGGAGCAGCATAGTGGCCGAGAGCTCGGCGAAGTGAAGGAGTAGATAAGGGTAAATGCCAAGGACGAGGACGCCAAGGGCGGTAACCGCCAGGGTGGCGCGCAAAGGGAGCGATGAAGGCACGCCCTCCAAAGATCGCGGCTCGCCGAGGAACATCACCTTGACCACCCGAAGATAGTAGTAAGCGGAGATTGCGGTGTTGATTACCGCAATCACTACCAGCCAGAGCAAGTCGTGATGCACCGCAGCGCTGAAGATATAGACCTTGGCCATGAAGCCAGCGGTAGGTGGGATCCCAATGAGGGAGATGAGGCAAAGGGCCAGGATGGCGGCAAGCCAGGGGGCTCTCCTCACCATGCCGGAGTAATCATCGATGAGGTCGCTATCGAGCTTGTTCGAGATGGCGATGATGGCGATAAAGGCTCCCAGGTTGGCCAGTGCGTAAGCGGCTAAGAAGAAGAGGACTCCACTGCGGCCTAAGGTATCGGTGCCGGCAGCCATGCCCATAGCGGCCAGGCCAACCATGATGTAGCCAGCATGGGCGATGCTGGAATAGCCTAACATGCGCTTGATGTTGCTCTGCACGAGAGCGACCACATTGCCCACCGTCATGGTGATGGCGCTCAGGACTGCGAAGATCATAGCCCAGTCTGTAGTAGCAAGGTGCACGGGATCACCGAAGGCGGTCAAGAAAACACGGAGAATGATGGCGAAACCGGCCGCCTTGCTCGCTACCGAGAGGTAGGCAGTGATCGGCGTCGGCGCCCCTTCATACACATCGGGGACCCACATCTGGAATGGGACCGAGGCGATCTTGAAACCAAAGCCCGCGATCAGAAAGACGATGCCCAAGAGCAGTGCTGGATTGTCCCAGATTCGACCACCAGGGATGAGCCGGGCAATTTCCTCCAGGTTGGTAGTCCCGGTGAGGCCAAAGACCAAAGCCATGCCATAAAGAAGAACCGCCGAGGCAATGGCCCCTAAGATGAGGTACTTCAGCCCCGCCTCGCTCGATTTAGTGTCCTTCAGGAAGCAGACCAGGGCATAGAGGGAGATGCTGGCGAGCTCTAAGGCGATATAAAGTGAGATGAGCTCACGGCAGCCGGCCATGAGCATCATCCCCACCAGGGAGAGCAGCACCAGAGCATAATACTCCCCTTGAAAGCGGCGGAATTTGGACACATAGTCCACTGAGAACAGAAACACCAAGAGGGCAATGCCCAAGAAGAGGAACTTGAAGAACAGGCTGAACTCATCCACCACCAACATGCCATTGAAGCCTGTTGCCTGCCGCCCCCAAAGGGCAACGGCGAAGCCAAAGGGCACCGCCAAGCCCGCGGCACCGACGGCAACCAGTATCCATTTCCGCTCGACAAAGAGGTCAAGAATGACCAGCAGCAAAGCTAAACCACAGACGCTTATTTCGGGGGTTAGTAGATAAATCTCTGAAGCTAACACCGCTTACTCCCTAAACCTATAACAAACTCGCGATACGCTCCCAAATCGGCAAGATGCCGAGATTGATGACGTCGGTCAAGATCCGGGGGTAAATACCGATAAGCATAATGGCAGCGACAAAGGCGAAGATGGTGCCCATCTCCAGGGCATTGGCATCCTCTACGCCATCGAAGCGCTCCTGGACATTACGGTAAAACACCCGCTCCAGCACCCATAAGATATAGCCTGCGGTGATGACGATGCCAACCACGCCGAGGATAGTATAGATACGGACCAGCGAGAAGGCAGTGCTATTGAAGCTGCCCTGGAAGACCAAGAACTCAGCAGCGAAGCCGCTGGTCGAGGGCAATCCCAGCGCCGCCAGCCCGCCAATGCTGAAGACGACAGCGATAATCGGCATCTGCCGCGCCAATCCCCCGAGCATAGGGATGCTGCGCTCATGGGTCTTTTCCATGACCAAGCCACACATGGCGAAGAGCAGCCCGGTGATGATACCGTGGCTGAACAGCTGCAAGGTGGCGCCGGTCAGGCTCACCTGACTCAGGGCGAAGATGCCTAAGAGCACGTAACCCATGTGACTGATGCTGCTATATGCAATCAGCCTCTTCAGATCCGTCTGCCTCAAGGTCACCGCAGCCCCGTAGAGCACGCTGATTACCGCGAAGATGACCAGGATGGGAGCATACTTGACAGCAACCTCGGGGAAGATGCCCACGCAAGCTCGTATCATCCCATAGCCCCCCATCTTCAACAGCACACCAGCCAGGATGACGCTCACCGCGGTTGGGGCATCAGTATGGGCATCGGGGAGCCAGGTGTGGAGCGGGAATACAGGCAGCTTCACAGCAAAGCAGAAGAAGAGCAGGAAGAAAATGGCTGACTGCAAAGCCATGCTCAGCCCCGGCGCAGCCTCGAGCATGCTCCAACTGCCAGTATTGAAATAGAGCAGCAAAATCGCCGCCAGCATCATGGCGCTGCCAACAAGGGTATAAACTACGAACTTTATCGCTGAATATTCCTTCCTCCCCGTACCCCAGATCGAGATCAGCATATACATGGGCAGCAGCTCCACCTCCCAGAAGAGGAAGAAGAGCAGAAAATCTAAGGAGCAGAACACACCCAGAATCCCCATTTCCAATATCAGCAGCCAGAAGAAGTACTCTCGGACCCTGATTCCGATGTGCCATGAGACCAGAACAGCAAGAAGGCCCAAAAAGGTGGTCAACAGCACCATGACCATGCTCAGGCCATCGACGCCGAGGTGATAGTGGGCATTGATCGAGGGAATCCAGGAGACGTATTCCACAAATTGAGGAGAGCCAAAATCCCCGTGCTTGGCTATGAAGAGGGCGAGGGAGAGAGCGAGTGGGATCGAGGTAAAAACGACGGCAGTGAGCTTAATCGATTTCGCACTTCTGCCGAAAAGGGCAATGATAATGGCCCCAACTACGGGCAGAAAGATGATTATCGATAGATACGGAATGCTCAACAGCACCCTTTCCTATTGAATTTTTGTCTCTCAGGCAAAGGCAAGGAAACAAATCAGGACAATGACAAAGATCGCCAGGATACCCAGGCAGAGAGCAAGCCCATACCACTGAAGCTGCCCTGTCTGTGCCTTCCTCGCTCCCCCGCCCGCCAATATCGTGCCCCCAGCAATCCCATTCACAATGCCATCGATCACGTAAACATCAAACAAATGGCAGAGGCGGAAGATGGTATTGACCAAAAGCCGAACCACAATGACCCGCTCATAGAGCTCGTCGAACCAATACTTGCGGGCAAACAATACATAGAAGTGGCGAAAGGTCTGCCCTATCCGTTCCGGCGCCAGCCACTTGGCGCTATACATAGCATAGGCGAGGAGGATGCCCAAGCCAGCAAGCATCAGTGAGAGCCAGGTCATCCAGGCCTCGGAGCCCCAAAACAGCTCAGCCAGGCTGTGCGCCTCACCGCCAAGGAAGTGACCTACAGGAATCCAGCCCGAGACAAATGACATGATGGCCAAAAGAACCATGGGCAGCAACATCACCAGTGGCGATTCGTGGAGCTTGTGAGAGGCTTGGTGATCTTGTGCCCCCCGATACTCGCCACCAAAGGTCATAAATAGCACCCGGAACGTATAAGAGGCGGTCATGAATACGGTGATCATGGCCAGATAAAACATGATAGCCCTATGGTCGAAGGCTTGGGCTAAGATTTGATCCTTGCTAAAGAATCCGGAAAAGGGGAAGATGCCGGCGAGGGCGAGCGAGGCGATCAGAAATGCAGCGAAGGTCCAGGGCATGTGCTTTCTCAAGCCACCCATCTCGCGCATATCGAAGGTCCCGGTGGCATGGTTAACGCTTCCTGCGCCTAAAAACAGAAGTGACTTGAAGAAGGCGTGGTTGAATAAATGAAAAATGCCAACCGAGATCGCGATAGCGGGGCCGGCGATGGCGCCGGCACCCAAACCCAACATCATATACCCCAGTTGGCTGATGGTGGAATAGGCGAGCACTCTTTTTATATCATTCATCACCAGGGCCATAGAGGCGGCGAAGATGGCGGTGAAGCCGCCGATGATGGCTATAGTGGTCAGGGCCCCTTCTGCCTCCGGGATGGTGAAAATGAGGATAGTGCGTGCCACCAAGTAAACGCCAGCAGCGACCATAGTGGCGGCATGGATCAGGGCGCTGACCGGGGTCGGGCCCTCCATAGCATCGGGCAACCAGACATGGAGCGGGAACTGCGCTGATTTCCCCACCGCCCCAGAAAAGATGCCCAAAGCCGCCAGAGTCAGCCCTGTGCTTGTGAGCGTTCCGGCCACCAAAGCCTGTTGCAGCGCACCGGGGAGCGCAGCGATGTCGAAGGTGCCCGTTGTAAGATAAAGGAACAAGATAGCAAGGAGAAAGCCGAAGTCGCCAAGCCTGGTGACGATGAATGCCTTTTTGGCTGCAGCGGCGGCTGCCGGGCGATGAAACCAAAAGCCGATGAGGAGGTAGGAGCAGAGGCCAACAAGCTCCCAAAACACATACATCATGAGGAGGTTACTGGCCAAAACCAAGCCCAGCATCGATGCAGTGAACAGGGACATAAAGGCGAAGTAGCGGGGGTAACCCGGGTCTTTGTCCATATAACCCTGGGAGTAGATCTGCACCAGCAGGCTCACCGAGCAGACCACGACCAGCATCACCGCAGTCAGCCTGTCCACAAGGAGGCCAAGGCTGATCTTGAAGCTCCCAATGACGACCCACTCGATGGGCGCTACCGAAAGCTGACCGTACTTGATCACATCGCTTAGCAGCCAAAACGAAAGGGCTAACGAGACGGTGATGGCAGCGATGGTCACATAGCCGCTAAGCTTGGGCTTATGGTTGAAGAAGGGTCTGAGGATCAAGGAGATGACTACAAAAGAGAAAAGCGGCACCAGGAAGATGGCCCAAACAGCGCCTGAAGGCATGATTTAGATCTTCCTCAGGATCTCCTCGATAACATGTGTTTTCACACTGACCACGAGAACGCGATAGCTTGCGGTCTCACCCACTCCTGGACTCTCGGGGTCTGGCAGGATTCTGGTGGGAACCCCTTCGCCCTCGAAGAGCTCCTTCCACATCTCGGCAATCATTAAATTCGACGCGCTCTTAACCTGAACCCACATTGTCTATTTCAGCCAGTATTCCTGCCCCGGCTCCAAGACCACAACCTCAACCTCAGCGGCTTCTTTTGCCACCAACTGGACAAAGCGGCTGGCGTCCTGTTCCAAGACAGACAATCCCTTATAGTGCATCGGGATCACTATTTTGGGCTTCAGCAGTTTAGTTGCCCAAGCCGCTTGCATTGGATCCATAGTATAGACACTTCCGATGGGGAGCAAAGCGACATCGAGCGGATACATTTCCGCCAATAGCCTCATGGATTCAAAGATGCCGGTGTCGCCAGCGTGATACACAGTGGTCCCATCTTCAAGCTTTATAATGTATCCCGCTGCTAGAGCTGTGCGCGAGGAATGGAATGCCTGAGTCATGGTTATGGTGATTCCCGCTATCTGGGTGCTGGCACCGATATTCATTCCCCGACCATCATAGACTACATTCTGGGCAGGAAGCCCGAGCTCTGACTGGAAGCGACGAGCGGTCTCCACCATGGCCACTAAAATAGCCCCCGTGTTCTTGGTGACATCCACAGCATTGCCGGCATGGTCAGAATGGTCGTGGGTGACAAGCACTATATCGGCAGCCTTGATGTCCTCCACTTTGATCGGGCACAGCAGATTATCCACAATCCAGGGGTCGATGATTATCGTCTTGCCCTCAGGCGAGGTGATGATAAATGCTGCCCGGCCAAGCCACTGAAAACATATTTTCCCCATTTTTGCACCCATCATCCTTTCATTGTGTCAGCTTGTTCCACATCGATGACCTCTCGGCTCCGGTAGAGGACGATTATTATCGCCAAGCCTACGGCAACCTCAGCGGCAGCCACCACCATGACAAAGATGGCAAAGATTTGCCCGGTGAGCAACACCACATCGGGGGCAAGATAGCGGGAAAAGGCGACCAAAGAGAGATTCACCGCATTCAACATGATCTCGATGCACATCAGGATCACGACCGCATTGCGCTTGGCCAGAGCACCATATAAGCCAATGCAGAAAAGGACTGCCGAGAGGATGAGATAGTGCTCAAGACCAACAGCCATGATTCCCCCTATTTCTCCCGAACTAACACGATAGCTCCAATGATTGCCGCCAGCAAAAGCATGGCCGCGATTTCAAAGGGCAGGATGAAACCTTGTACCTTGTCGAAAAGGGTTGCTCCTATTGCTGCTGTTGTGGGCTCACCGACAGCCACCTGCCCGATATGGGCGGGCGCAACAATGGAGGGCCAATCTGTCCAGGTTAAGACGAGGATCAAAACGACAAGCATTAAGCCAGTGATGAGTAATGCCGGAAACTTGAGCCGATTAAAGGGATTGCCCCGCTGCACCCCTCTGGTGAGCAGGATGGCAAAGATGAGGAGCACGGAAATAGCGCCGATGTAGATCAAGACTTGCACCGCGGCTAGGAAATCGGCATTGAGCGTCACATAGATTATGGCTATGGTGAAGAAGCAGAGCACCAGGAAAAGGGCAGCGCGGAAGATGTCCCGATTCAACACCACCGCCACAGCCGCCCCCACGCTAACCACTGCCAGCAGCCAAAAGAGCCAGGCCATCAGCGTTCCTTTTTAGCATAATAAACAAGGAGTGTCTGCTCCGCAAGCCCACCTTCGAGCTCAGGTCGGGCGTAAGCGCTGGGCGATCTCCCCGCAGGCCCAAGCCGCTCCTTGCCGGCCACTAATTGTCTCCGGCTATAGTTCGACTTTTCGTAGCACCATTCCATAAAAAGCGCTGCATAGGGGCAGGACTCGACACAGAGGCCACAGAATATGCAGCGCCCCAGGTCTATCTCAAACTTCTCCACCACATAAGCGTTATCACCATTCCTCGAGGTTACGACCTCGATGTTACCCTGGGGGCAAGCCTTGGCGCAGGTAGCACAGCCGGTGCAAAGCCTCTGCTCCCAGATGAAATCATTGCCCCGAAGCCGCCGCGATGGCGAAAGCCTCTGCTCTGGATATTGCACCGTGATCGGCCTTCGCGCCAGATGCTTCAAGGTCAGCGCCATGCCCTTGGCTATGCCCAGCCCGAATCTTCTAAACCCCAACTTCAACTCGGCCTCCTCCGAGCTTGAAAAACAACCTGGACCAGAGGAAGATCAACCCCCCAGCAATAGCTATGTTTATCGGCACTAGTGCCCACAGCGACGTCGGCCAGAAGAGGACCTCGATCCCGGTGATGAAGATATTTATCAGCGCCAAGGGAAGCAAGAACTTCCAGGCAAATCCCATGAGCTGATCAACGCGCAGCCGGGGCAGGGTGCTCCGGATCCACATTATGACGAAGAAAACAGTGAAGAGCTTGATCACGAACCAAAGCCAGGGCGGCAAAATGAACAGCTCCTGCGATGATGGCGGAAACGGCGAGGGCGTTGCCGTATTCGGCGAGGTAGAACAGGGAGAACTTGATCCCCGAGTATTCAGTGTGATAACCGGCGACGATCTCAGACTCGGCCTCCAAGAGATCCATGGGGCAGCGATTGAGCTCAGCGCTGGCACCGATGAAGTAGATCAAGAAGCCAAGCGGCTGCAACAGAATGAAGGGGATTGACTGCTCAGCCACGATCCGCCCCATCTGGAGCGAGCCCACCATCAATAGCACACCGATGATGGAGAGCACCATGGGTATCTCGTAGCTGATCATCTGAGCCACCGCCCGCATCGCCCCAAGCAGGGAGTATTTGTTGTTGGAAGCCCAGCCAGCCATGAAAATCCCGATGATGCCCAGCGTGCCGATGGCGATGATGTATAAGATGCCGATATTGAGATCGGCCAAGATTGCGTTAGCCCCATCATAAGTCGGAGCGATCGGGATCACAGCGAACAGCATCAAGGCGGGGACGAAGACCACTACCGGCGCCAGCCAATGAACCCACTTATCTCCCCGCGCCGGGACGATGTCTTCCTTGATCAGCACCTTTATGGTATCCGCTACCGGCTGGAGCAGACCAAAGCGTCCAGCCCGATTGGGGCCAAGACGGATCTGAAACCGCCCGACAAGCCTCCGCTCCAGCCAGATGAAAATCATGACCGTGGTGGTGAAGAAGGAGAGGATGAGGATAATGCCGATAATCCCATCGAGGAGCACCACGGCCCAAGAGGGCAAAGTGGTAATTGTCCCGTCAAATAGCCCCCGAAGCCAGCCGAAGAGCTGAGTGATGTAATCCCAAGCGTTCATCTACCTATCGACCTCGCCCAAACAGATGTCGATGCTGCCCAAGGTGATTATGGCATCGGCCAACTTCCAGCCAATGATCATGTCGCGGAACGCAGTCAGATTGATCAATGTCGGCGCCCGAACATGAAAGCGATAAGGAGCAATGGAGCCATCGCTGACCAAGTAGAAGCCCAGTTCGCCCTTGGGTCCCTCGATATGCCCATAGGCTTCTCCCTTGGGAGGCCGCAGCAGCTGAGGCACCTTGGCTTGGACCTCGCCCTTGGGCAACTGCGAAATCGCCTGCTCCAAGATGTGCACGCTGTTTCGCATCTCCTCAACCCGGACCCGGTAGCGGTCATAGTTATCGCCGATCTCGCCCGTCGGGATTTCGAAGTCAAAGCGGTCATAGACCGAATAAGGGTCTGCTTTGCGCAGGTCCCACTTGACCCCGCTGCCGCGGAGCACAGGACCGGCCGCTGAGGCATTTATCGCCTGTTCCCTGGTCAGGATGCCAACCCCCTTACTCCGAACCAGCACAATCTCGTTCTCGCGAAGGAGTTGATCATACTCATCGATGAAGTGAGGCATCTCGGCAACGAATTTCCCGAGCGCGGGCAAGAACTCCTCTGGGATGTCATGGCTCACGCCACCGATGCGCATATAGTTATAGGTCAGGCGCTGCCCGCAGACCATCTCAAAGAGGTCTAAGAGCTTCTCCCGCTCCCGAAACATATACATAAACGGGGTGAAGAAAGCGCCGAGGTCGTTGATGAAAGCGCCAACAGCGATGAGATGACTTGAAATCCGCATCATTTCGGACATGATCACCCTCAGGTATTCAGCACGCTCGGGGACCTTGATCCCAGCCAGCTTCTCCACAGCCATAACGTAGGCCAGGTTATTGGTCATCGAGGCAACGTAATCCAGCCTGTCAGTGAGCACGATGTTCTGGGTATAGGTCCGGCCCTCAGCAAGCTTCTCGATGCCGCGATGAAGGTAGCCGAGGACTGGCTCCATATCCACGATGACCTCACCATCGAAGGTGACTCTCATCCGAAATACCCCATGGGTTGAGGGGTGCTGCGGTCCGATGTTTATCACTACTGGCTCAGTTTTAAGTGGCATTATGAGCTAACTCCTGCGGCAAAAGCTATACAACATCCTGGGCATGCTACGAAGGAACGACTTCGCCGGCCACTCAAGCTCCCTCTTCTGACAGGTCGTAGCCAGACTCAGCTCCTTCATCTGATATTTCAAGGTGGGCTCGCCTTCGAAGCCAAAGCCTTGCTCTGCTACCAAGCGATCGATTGCCTGGATCAAGCTCAGGGACTGCCGAATTCGACTCTCCACCTGAGCCGCCGCCTGAGCGCTGATCAGTCCATAGTCTTCCTTTATCCCATTGAAGCCCAGCGCTGCCTCATAGGTGGCGTCTACAATCTCATCCCGACTGAGCCACTGCGTCTCATAGTTCAACATGTACTTCCAGCTGGGGCGTAGTAGTGCCTGGCGGTGTTCCTCCAAAGTGCGATAAAACAAATGGTAGCCATAATCCTCGGCATGCTCAAAGACCTCGCTCCCAGGGTCGATAAAGGGGCTCAACGGCGAGATCATGGGGTGCAGCCTTCTCTCCTTGCCGAATTCCTGGAGCAGGGCCCGGCAGTAGGCTACGGTATCCATCACCGAGCGATGACCTTGCTTTGGCAGCCCGATCATGAAGAACAGGTCAAACCGCTGACAGCCATTGTTTAGAGCGCTTTCGATAGTGCGCTCTATGTCCCGGGTGCTCCAGCCCTTACCAAAGGCACGCCTTACCTCCTCATCGTGTGACTCCGGGGACATCTGAATGTTGAAATTGGGAATAGACTTCTTTACCCGTTGCAGGAATCCCTCAGAGGCTGGGGCAAAAAGCTCCAAGACTATCGGTCCCCTTATCCCGTTGTTCCTCATTGCTTGGAGCAACTCTTCGCCGTAGTCCTCACCCGGCTGGCGAATGTCTCCTATGATGAAAACAGGCCCGTTTAAATAGCGCTGGATGCTTTTTATATCCTTGGCCAGTAGCTGAGGATGGCGGTAAGCCGGTTTATCTCGGTGACACAC
>SMTZ1_10007916_pt1 | contig 10625 bp, 6 predicted proteins | sample DeeMarSWOR136_30_FD_25667 | JGI IMG/M metagenome (IMG submission 25667) | reverse complement strand
AATCGTTTCCCTCGTGATTTTAAATATACTTTAGGCGATCGGATCAGTAACTTAGTGCTGGATCTGCTGGAACGGTATGTCGAAGCTTATTATAGTGGCAATCGTCAGGCGAAAATGAATCTATTAATTCAAAACAACCTGAAATTAGAACGGTTACGATTTCTTATCCGGCTGGCGCATGATTATCGATTATTCAGTAATCAGCGTTTTGGCTACATTTGTGCTAAAACTGACGAAGTTGGAAAGATGAACGGCGGTTGGATTAAACAATTGCAGAAAAACAAATGAGAACCTATAAAAATTTATACGACACAATTTGTTCGTTTGATAACCTGTTTTTAGCAGCACGCAAGGCACAGCGGGGCAAACGTTTCAAAGACAATGTCGCCCTGTTCAATATGAACCTGGAAAAGGAATTGTTAAGCTTGCAGGGAGAATTGCAGCAACAGACTTACCAGCCAGGCGAATATCGCAGCTTCTTTATTTATGAGCCAAAGAAACGGATGATCAGCGCCGCGCCCTATCGTGATCGGGTGGTGCACCATGCGCTGATGAATGTAATTGGAAATATATTTGAAAAGAGTTTTATTTTTGACAGTTATGCCAATCAAATCGGCAAAGGGACACATCGCGCAGTGACACGCTTTCAACAGTATCTTCGTCGCTATCAGTATGTATTGAAATGTGATATTAAAAAATATTTTCCCAGCATTGATCATGAAATTTTAAAACAGAAAATAAGGCGAAAAATAGCGGATCAAAAAACGTTATGGTTGATCGATACCATAATTGATAATAGTAATCCACAGGACGAGGTTATCGACTACTTTCCTGGTGATGACTTATTGGCCCCATTGGAGCGACAACGAGGTTTACCTATTGGTAACCTGACCAGCCAATTTTTTGCCAATGTTTATTTGAATGATTTCGATCATTTTGTGAAAGAACAACTGCGATGTCAGGCTTATAGCCGCTATGTGGATGATTTTGTAACATTTGAAAATGATAAAATTTTTTTACATGAAGTTAAACAAGCTATGGCAGAATATCTAACGGGATTAAGGCTGCAATTACATCCGACGAAATGTCAAATTTTTGTTGGTGAGTTGGGCGTTGATTTTCTCGGCTACCGCGTGTTCCCCACGCATCGCAAGCTGCGGATGAGTAACTCGCTCCGGTTTCGAAGGCGATTGAAGAAGATGGCTGAAAAGTATCGACAGGATCGAATCACTTTGACTGAAGTGAATGCATCAGTCCAGAGCTGGCTGGGACATGCGCGCTTTGCCGATACTTATCAGTTACGGCGTTCGATTTTTAAACAGGTTAAATTTCAAAAGAATTAGAATGTGGACAATCCGACTAATTGGTCGTATGCATCAGCCCATGTTTTTTTTAACGCAGAGACGCAGAGGACGCAAAGTTCCGCAGAGAAATTTTTTGGAATGTGAAACGTGAGGCAATTTAAATATTACGTTTTATTTTTCACGTTTTTTACGTTTCACATCTCACGTTTGCCGTTTCACAAATTTTTTTAGATCAGGGATAACTCCAGACATGAAGCCCGTGTGTTACGAGGCGGCTCCTGGAACAACAACGCGAGGAACTGCCGTACGACGAATCGTAACAGGAACAATCCAGACAACAGGAACAACAATATAGGGTTTCGCGTCGTCCAATATTCATTAAAATGTGGTCAGAGTTCGATAGAGAGAATCTTTCGAAGCGTGCCAGCGGTGAATCCATCTGGAGTTATTCCTGTGCTGCAAAGCCAAAAATAAAAAATCATCAGGACGAGGTTAGTACCGTTGTGGAAAGCCTTGTCGGGTGAAACCAAATTACCCTTCCGAAGGTTTGGAAACCTTCGGAAGGGTTAGATCTATTCTCGAGTAAGACAAGATGGCATCTTGTCCTACAATAATCAAAACACATGGAGGAAAATAAATGGGAAAAAACTTAGTCCAGAAGATTTTAGAAGCACATCTTGTAGCAGGAGAATTAAAAACTGGTGAAGAAATTGCTATAAAAATTGATCAAACGTTAACCCAGGATGCCACCGGCACCATGGCATATTTACAATTTGAGGCATTGGGAATCCCGCGGGTGAAAACAGAGCTTTCGGTCAGCTATGTGGATCATAATACGCTTCAATCAGGATTTGAAAATGCGGATGATCATCAATTCTTGCAATCGATCGCGGCAAAATATGGTATTTATTTTTCACGACCGGGGAATGGAATCTGCCATCAAGTCCATCTCGAACGGTTTGGCATTCCAGGAAAGACACTGTTAGGATCAGACAGCCATACACCAACAGGTGGTGGCATTGGAATGATTGCAACGGGCGCTGGCGGACTGGATGTCGCCGTTGCAATGGGCGGCGGTCCATTTCATCTACCTACGCCAAAAGTGGTTTTGGTTAAATTGTCGGGTTCGCTGAATCCCTGGGTGTCAGCAAAAGATGTGATTTTGGAAGTGCTCCGTATTATGTCTGTTAAAGGCGGCGTTGGTAAAATCATTGAGTATGGTGGAGAAGGCGTCAAATGTTTAACCGTTCCCCAGCGAGCAACCATTACCAATATGGGAGCAGAATTGGGCGCCACAACTTCGATTTTTCCCAGCGATGAAAATACGCGTACCTTCCTCAAAAGCCAGGGTAGGGAGGAGGTATGGAAATCATTAGGTCCCGATATTGATGCGAAGTATGATGAGGTGATTGAAATCGATTTATCAAAATTAGAGCCATTAATTGCCCAGCCGCATAGTCCTGATAAGGTCGTAAAAGTGAAAGAGCTAGCTGGTACAAAAGTCAATCAAGTTGCGATTGGTTCATGCACCAATTCATCTTATGTCGATATGATGACAGTAGCGGGCGCACTGAAAGGGAAACAAATTCATCCTGAAGTGAGTTTAGTAATTTCTCCTGGATCGCGGCAGGTATTGGAAATGATCGCTCGCAACGGGGCATTGGCTGATATGATTAGTGCTGGCGCTAGAATTTTGGAATCGACCTGTGGTCCCTGCATTGGAATGGGACAGGCGCCACCGAGTAATTCGATTTCGGTTCGTTCATTTAATCGAAACTTCTTGGGCAGAAGTGGCACCAAGAGCGCAAGCGTTTATTTAGCCAGCCCCGAACTTTGTGTAGCAGCAGCTTTAACAGGCGTCATGACCGATCCAAGAGATTTAGGCAAGCCGATAGTTGTGAAAATGCCAGAAAAATTTCATATCGATGATCGGATGGTATTACCGCCATCAAAAAGTCCTGATAGTGTAGAAATCATACGAGGTCCGAATATCAAGCCGCTTCCAATTAACAAGCCGCTGCCAGATACATTGGAAGGTGAACTGTTGCTCAAAGTAGAGGATAATATCACCACGGACCATATTATGCCCGCCGGTGCGAAAATTCTACCGTTAAGATCAAATATTCCAGAAATTTCCAAGCATGTATTTGAAGTGGTTGATGAAGATTTCTCAAATCGCGCCATGGAGAAAGGTGGTGGCTTTATAATAGGAGGTGAGAATTATGGGCAGGGATCGAGTCGCGAACACGCAGCATTAGCGCCAATGTACCTGGGAATAAAGTGGGTATTATCAAAATCTTTTGCCAGAATTCATAAAGCTAATCTCATTAATTTTGGAATTTTGCCGCTCACTTTTAAGGATCCAGCAGATTATGATAAATTTGATCAAAATGATCAACTTCGAGCTCGCAATGTCATTGCTTTATTAAGAGATAACAAATCCCTTATCATTGAAAATTTGACTAAAAACAAAAAATTTACAGTTAGTTATGATTTATCTGAACGTGCTAAAGAAATCATCATTGCAGGGGGACTTTTAAACTATACTCGTGAACAACAGTAAAAGAACTTGTAAACTGTTCGCAACAAATTTACTTGACATATACAAAAATTATTATTATATTAATCCTTGCTAATTCACAGGTTATCACTACCGGGGCTGCAGCTTCTATAAGTAATTCATTAACATGAGGATGCTGTTATGCCTTTCGAAATTGTTCAGGATTTGTGTACGGCATGTGGTAGATGTCCACCAGTTTGTCCGGTTGGAGCCATTTCTGGAGGAGGAAGTTATTACGAAATAGATGCTCAAGCTTGCTGCGATTGTATTGGTTTTGCAGAAGAGGCTCTTTGCGTGGCTGAATGTCCGGTAGAAGGTGCAATAAAAAAGCTCGAAACGGAATGATTGTTTCTTAAAAAAATAATTACTCCTTCGAAAAACGATCTAACATACCCTTTCAAAGGTTCCAGATCTGCTGCAGGCAGATCAATTCAATTAGGTGATTTGCCTAAGGCAGACCTTTGAGCAGCGGAGATATCAGAGAAAAAACGGAGAAAATTTTTAATAGTGCCTCCGTGTGATCCTTGCTGGCTCTGTGGTTCCTTGGTTATACTAAATTAGGTTTAATTTTTCAGTGTCAAATCGTTGGTATACTGATTCCATCGCTTGGAGCGATGGAATCAGTATGAAATTCTAATCATTAATCGGTATAGTACAATCATTATTATAATACAAATTTTGTAGAGAATCAATTCAGGAAAATATCACAATAGAATTACAACTTTGTAGATGAGACAGATAATTTTTGCGATTATTTTTTGTTCTAACTCTTTATTATTACACGGGGCTACTGAAATTATGCCTCTTAAAGATGTTAGACCGGGGATGCGGGGAATAGGATTGACGGTCTTTGAAAACAACCAAATTGAGCAGTTTGATGTTGAGATTATTGAGATCGTCCATGATTATTTTCCTCATCGTGACTTGATTTTGGTAAGACTGCTGGGCGAAAAAGTTTATCATACCGGTGTAGTCAGTGGGATGAGTGGAAGCCCTATCTATATTAATAACAAACTGATTGGTGCATTAGCCTATCGGATGGGAAATTTTATGAAAGATCCCATTGCCGGTGTAACACCAATTGAGCAGATGTTAGAAATTTTCAATAAAGAAAAGGTTCGTGACCAGGAAACTATAGCTATTACACAGCGAACAGCGAAATATATAACAGATTATTTTTACACCAATTATGTTAACAAGGTTGATATATTCAATTTACTGCCATCTCCCCAGGTTTCAAATTTTCATGGCGTGAAATCCATTGAAATACCTCTTGTTGTAAATGGCCTGTCTCCTTTAATCTATAAAAAAATTAGTAACCATTTCGATAATTCCAATTTTATATTATTACCTGGCGGAAAAATAACTCAGTCAGGTGAAAAAGATAGTGAAAACCTGAAACCAGGTTCAGCAGTTGCAGGCATAATTATCAGTGGTGATTTTGATATAAGCGCCGTGGGTACAGTTACCTATCGTGAAGGAAACAGGATCTTAGCCTTTGGTCATCCTTTATTTAATAGTGGCCCTGTAAATCTTCCTTTAGCTAAAGCTAAAGTGATTACCACACTTTCCAGCCTTTACGCATCCAATAAATTTGCTGTAGCAGCAGAAATCATTGGAAATATTCGACAGGATCGATCAAGCGGTATTATGGGGCGTATCGGTGAAACTCCTCCCATGATACCAGTTCATGTTAAAGTCAATTCTCCAATTGTAACGGAAAAAACCTTTGATTATAAAATCGTGAATGATCGTTCGATGGCAAATATGATTCCTGTATTTTTATGGATTACATTGCTAAATACACTGGAATCCGCTCGATTGGGAAGTGGAGATTATTCATTAAAATTAATTGGCAAAATTGAACTTGATAACTCATCGGATGTAATCCTTGATAACTTCTATTCCGGAGGAAGTGCCGATTTTTTTGATGGCTCTGGTATGGACATTTCAGAAGCGGCATTTAATATTGTTATGACTTTGGGCGCTTTATTAGTGAATGATTTTGAACCACCGAAGATACGGGGAATTGAGCTGGAATTCTATGCCCAACCAGGACGAAAACTGGCAGAAATAGAAAGAGTTTATTATGATAAAGATGAAACCAGACCAGGCGACAGTTTGAATGTGGTTATTTTGCTGAGACCGTATCAAGGGAAGACAATTGAGGTAAAGAAGCGGATTATTATTCCTGAAACCATAGTTCCAGATTATGTAACGTTTGCAGTTGGCGGCACACAAGAAATAGCCAGGTGGGAAAATCAGGCAGGTATCGGTAGATTCACACCCTCTAATTTCAATGAATTGGTTGCTCTTTTAAATCGCAGACGCAAAAACAAAGATATTATTATGCAGTTGAAAGTTAATGATAATGGAGCAGTCCTTCATGGACGTGAATTTCCAACGCTTCCGCCTTCTATTTATCATATATTAAAAAATAAAAAGACTCAAAAAACTTATGAATCAGTAACTGAAAAAATTGTTAAAGAGTGGTCTGTTCCTTTTGATTTTGAAATCCGGGGAGGACAGCAATTTAATTTGAAGATTAAACATTAGTGAACCAGACTTCCAGGCACATCATTTAAGATATAGAATATTTTGATAGTTCTTATGTGAAATCTAGGAATTAACGATTTTAAACTTGCAATTTGAGATAAGGAGCAATTAATGCGAAAGCTGTTCACTTTGGTTATCACACTTTTGCTTGTGGAAATATGTTTTGGCTCATTACCGAAAATAAAAATTTATGATAAACAGGAAGATCTAATTAAAGGTCGCTTTGAACATGTTTCAGTCACGTGGAATGGGGAATTGCTTCTTGCACCTGCTGCAAAGCAAATTTTTGCTAGCAACCGGCTTTTTATCTGGGATGTTGTTGCTGATAAGAAGGGAAATTTGTTTGTTGCTACGGGAGATGGTGCAAAAATTTATAAGGTCGATCCAAATGGTAAGATTAACATGGTTTCACATTGGGACGATGTTGAAGTATATTCATTAGCGATAGATAATAAGGGAATTCTTTACGCGGCAACATCACCAAATGGTAAAATTTATCGTCTCTACCAAAATAAAGAACCTCAGCTAATTGTTGAACTGAAGGTAAAATATATTTGGGATATGTTATTCGATAAGCATAATAATTGTTACGTGGCTACGGGTGACAGTGGTAAAATTTATGTCATTAATGATAATGGTGATTCATCAATTTTTTATAAAAGCGATGAAACCCATGTTCGTTGCTTAGCCTGGGATGGAAACAATCATTTGCTGGCTGGTAGTTATCCCAATGGTTATTTATATCGTATTAATACCGCAGAACAGGCTTTTATTATTTATGATTCTGAATATCAAGAAATTCATAAAATTTGTATTGCAAAGAATGGGACAATTTATGCCGCTGGATTGACAATAGAAACAACAAACAAAGTAACGGTTAGACAGCAAGAAAGGGATACGCAACCTAAAACGTCAACGAATATGCCTGATCTATTAACGATTCCCCCCAAACCTGTTGTTAGTCCGAAAGTTCCTGGAAGTGGAGTTATAAAGATTCAGCCGGACGGTGTGATAAAAAATATCTGGCAACAACAGACAGATCAGGTACAATCAATCGGTCTTGCTGCTGATGATGAGCTTTTAATTGGTACCGGCGATAACGGGCGGCTATATAGGATTTCTCCCCGCGAGGAAGGCACTTACCTAATCAAATTCGAGGCGTCCCAAATTGTTTCGATCTTAACTGGCAATGATAATAACTTATGGATAGCAACTTCAAATTTGGGAAAAGTTTTTAAATTAGAATCTGAATTTGTAAAAAAAGGAGCTTATGAGTCTGAGGTTCTTGATGCTAAAACTTCAACTCATTGGGGTTCAATTCAATGGGATCAACAAATACCAGGTAATTGCAGTGTTACACTATATAGTCGATCAGGAAACACGAACAAGCCTAATAGCACCTGGAGCCCCTGGAGCCAGGTAACTAATGGTGAAGTCATAAAAAGTCCAATGGCACGTTTTATCCAATGGAAGTCGGAATTAACCTCGAAGCGCAGATTTGACAGTCCCAGGATAAAAAATATTAAAATTTCCTATTTACAACAAAACCTGCCGCCTGAGATTTTGTCAATTACCATCCATGCTTTGCAAAGGCAGACACAACTACAACCGACTTCAACCGCAGTTCCTTCCTCGTTGAGCATAACTTCTAGAGAGGAAGAAGTTACTGGTTCGAGAAAACAGCCACCAGAACCTATCATAAGCAGACAACTGCAAAACGGTTATCGGAGAGTTACGTGGAAAGCCCAGGATGGAAATGATGATCAACTTAGTTATGATCTTTATTTTCAAGAGAAAAGTGAAAAAAATTGGTTTACACTAAAAAAGGAGCTAACCAGGGCTTCTCATAGCTGGGATACCCGGATGATGCCAGATGGTCATTATCGTATAAAAGTTATTGCTGATGATGGAAAATCCAATCCAATCAATACGGCAAAACATGGAGAAAAAATTAGCGATTGGTTTATCGTTGATAATACGAGTCCAGGAATTGAAGAATGCAACATACAAAAAATGAACAATGATAGTCTGCAGATTTCTTTTAAGGTGATTGATGAATTGAGCCCGATTAAACGTGTACAAATTTCTTATGATATTCAAAAATGGTTATGGGTTTATCCGAAGGATTTAGTTTGCGATTCAAAAGAAGAAGAATTTAAATTTAATATTAAATTAGATCAGAACCAATTCCGTTCAATTATTGTCAAAGCCGTAGATAATACAGAGAACATTGGCTATCGTCGCGTAAGCATAAAGGAGTGATATGATATCTGATAAAGAGCTGCAAATGATGAAACAATTGATCGCGAATCATCAAAAGTTTGTTTTAACTACCCATATTAATCCTGACGGTGATGCTATTGGATCTGAAATTGCAATGGCAGAATATTTAAACCATCTTGGCAAAGAGGTTTATATTATTAATAATTCATCAACACCGAATAATTATAAATTTCTGGATGGAAACGAAATTATCATTGTTTATGATGATGAACGTCATCGCACAATGGTTGCATCTGCGGATGCTTATATCATTGTTGATATAAGCGACTGGGAAAGATTACGTAATATTGGTCAGATTATTAAAACTGTACCGATGCCCAAAATATGCATTGATCATCACCACATCAACTATAAATTTGCCGATGTTGACATTATTTATGAAGAAGCCTCATCAACAGGCGAATTAATATATGAATTTCTAACACATGTAAATTTTCCCATTCAAGGGACAACTGCCAGGGCACTTTATACTTGCATTCTCACTGATACCGGTTCATTTCGTTTTTCCAACACCTCTGCGAGAACCCATCAAGTAGCCTCTAATCTCATTGAAACAGGAGTAAATGCCAGAGAAATTTATAGCTTAGTTTATGAGCAGAATTCAAAGAGCAAAATGGCTTTAATGGGTGAAACGTTGCGTAATCTTAATTTCGAGTGTGATGGTCGTCTCGCGTGGTTTGTTTTAACACAAGAAATGTTCAGATCCTGCCGGGCTTCTCATTGGGATACTGAAGGATTTCCAGAAATCCCAAGAACCATAAGTGGAGTAGAAGTAAGTTTGATGTTCACCGAGCTCGATACGGATAAGGTTAAACTGAGTTTACGTTCCAAAGGTCAGATTGTTATCAATCACATCGCAGAGAAATTTGGAGGCGGCGGTCATCATTATGCTGCAGGTGCATTAGTTAAGAGAAGTCTGGCAGAAACCATACCTATGGTATTAACAGAAATTAGGAAACTACTTATTTGTAAATAAACGTATCCGATCACCGGATTAAAAACATGACAATTTAAATCCGTTAATTCATCCCTCCTTAATTCGTACCTGAATTCTACTATTACTTTTTTCTTCCTAACACAAATTTGTTATTGAGAGATTATTGTCCTGGTTTCCTATGAAATCATACTAGCTCACCAATCAATATTCAATTGAATATGAAAGACTAATTTGATTCAGAATTTAAATTGAATTTTTTTATTTGGTTTTATTGGAAACAATGCAAATTAGAATACTGGAGTTAACCACAATTTATAATAATTAAATGGGTTTATATTTTTATATGAATCTGTCAGTTTGGAATGTTTACCTGATCAGGTTAACAATCATCATCGTTTTGATTGTCAATAATATTGAAGATAAAAATTAGTGAATTGCTTTGTTGTTGAACCGCTGATTACAATTAAATTATAAATAAATGCATTTATACGAATATTAAAAATAAGCAATATCAATTTTTTGCTTGATTTTGAAAATTTAATAAGTTAATTTGGATACTTAATATATGTATTATCTATTGATTAGATTTGCTATTTGAAATAATACTACATAAAATTTTTACTTACCGAGCTTTTATTCCAGTATTAACAAAGCTTCGTATCAAACCGATGAGACTTATGATAGTGAAGAAAACAACTATGGAATTAGATTCAGGAGCTCAACTTCAAATCATTTTATCCAATCTTATTGCTGAAATCAGAAAAACCATTTATTTTGATTTAGCAGCCCTGGCAATTAATGAACCTGATTCAACTGATCTGCTAATTTCGGTTTCATGTTGCAATGATAAAAAACAAACATTTCCTATCAAAATAGTTACAGATGCTATTTGTATTGGATTTAAAATTATCAATGGTTCTTTGTTTATGAAGAGCAGGCTTCAAGGCAATAAAGATATAGAACTTATCGATTTATTGTTTGATGA
>SMTZ1_10026852_pt1 | contig 10626 bp, 19 predicted proteins | sample DeeMarSWOR136_30_FD_25667 | JGI IMG/M metagenome (IMG submission 25667) | reverse complement strand
CCCATGGTCATGTTGATCGGAATTCTGGGAGGGATCATGTCTTTAGGGCCTGTGGGTGTGGTGGCAGGGCCTTTGATTTTGGGAGTGATCGTGGTCACCGTCAAGAGCTACTTTTTAGAAATGCACATTGAAAGAGAAGACATCATTGGTAAAATCCTCGTAAAATTCAGAGAAAAGGTGGGAAAGCTGAGATACAAAGACAGTAAATCAGGAGAGAAATCCCGCAAAGAATCTGCAACTGAGGAGGGAACCCATGACTAAGTGGAAATCTCTTATCTTCCTCTTGGGAGGACTTTTTATCATCCTGTTGATAGTGCATGCAGCTGGAGCTGGCGATGTCATTGAGGAAGTCCGCCAGGCAGATCCGCTCATGTTTGGGCTGGCATTGGTGTGCCAGTCTGCAGCTGTACTCATGTGGTCTGTGAGGTGGAAGATTTTGTTAAAGCCGTTCCACTCTGTGGCTTTGAAAAATTCTTTGCTAGGAATTCTTGTGGGATTGTTCTTCAACAACATTACGCCCATTGCCAGAGCTGGGGGGGAGCCGTTCAGAGCATACTTCATAGAAAGGAAAGAAGGCGTAGATTTTGAGGATGCCTTTGCCACTGTTGCTATCGATCGTATTCTGGACAGTTTCCCTTTCATGATTATCATTGCCTTTTCACTGGCATATTTCATAATCATCCTTGATATAAGTGCTCAGATGATAGTTGTACTTTTTCTGGCCTTTCTTTTCAATTTGATTCTTCTATCTTTAGTACTGTACTTTTCATTCAGCCTGAAAGCAGCCAAGAAATTGATGTTTTCTCTTTTCAGAATCTTTGCTAAGTTCTCCAAGAGGTTAAAAAGGTATGAAAGTCAAGTGGAAAAAGCAGTGGAACAGTATCACAGTGCTATCAGAACGTTATCCTCACAGGAAAGAGATCTTGCTGTTTCGCTGTCCATTTCTTTTGTGTTCTGGCTTCTGGCAGTCTTGAGGAACTATTTGGTGGTTTTAGCTCTGGGATATCAGGTGGATTTCATGGTCATTGTAGTAGTCCAGATGGTGGGAACACTGGCAGGTATACTGCCCATTTTTCCTGGGGGGTTGGGGTCTATTGATGGAGTCATGGTGTTCTTATACCTTTCATTTGACTTTCCTGCTCCATTAGCAGTTACTGCTTCACTGCTGGACCGGTTCATCTCTTTCTGGATTACCACAGCTGTATGTGGTGTCTGTGTTTTTCTGGAAAGAGGATTCTTACAGGATTAGTATCTTTCTCTCTCTACACCTTTTTGTTAATCAGGAGATCAATGTATTCTTTTCTTCAGTTCCGGTCTCAAACGGAGAATCTAAACTAATAGAGAGTCCAGAAAGATTTATAAGTACTGAGACAGAAACGACAGAGACGGTATAACCGTTCATGTACACACTTGGTGATGATAATGGAACGATCAAAAGGCACCAGAAGCAAGACCAGACGCAAGATGAGAAAGAACCCCAGACAGAGAGGGCTGCCTCCTCTGTCCCGGATTCTGCAGGAATTTCAGAGTGGACAGTACGTGCACATAGATATTGAGCCGTCCATTCACAAGGGAATGCCTCATCCAAAGTTTCAGGGGAAGACTGCCAAGGTCAAAGATAAGAGAGGAAGTTCATACATTTTGGAGATCAAAGACGGATCAAAACGCAAAACAATCATAGCCAGACCTGAACATCTGCGGCCTCAGAGGGGATGAGATGATAGGCAAGAGGATTGTCAAGGAAAAACCTGTTACTCTCTCCGAGGTGAAAGAGATTCTCTCTTCCCGGAGAGATGCAGGAGAGCTCCTGTACGAGCAGGGCATTGCCTTGGACCATGCGAGGAAATTTGCCCGGCTGAACCTGGAGGATGCCAAAGCGCTGGTGAAAGAATTGACTGAAGCAGGAGTACGAGAGGATCTGGCCTGCAAGCTGGTAGACATCTTTCCCCAGAGCACAAGGGAAATCCGCATGCTCTTCTCTAAAGAACGGTTTACTTCAGATCAGAAAGAAATAGAAAGAATCATGTCTATTATAGAAGAATACGGAGAGAGTTGAATGCAAAAAACGTATGAAGATTATGGAGTTGTGCTGGATTACTTGCCACAGGGATATCCTACAGAAAGGGGGTTCAAGAGAACTCCTATCGTGCAGTTGGTGGGAGAGACTCACTTCTCACTCTTGGAGGCCATCCCCCGTGGATCTCTTGCCTCCCACGAACGGGTTTTTATCGGAAAGGGGAGCCGCAAGAAGATCAACCACATCAAGAGGCGGTTAGGTCATGATGATTTAACCAGTTCTGCCAGAGTGGAACTACCCTATGCAATAGAGGAGGTGGCAGAGCGTTCTGAAGCGCGGTTCGTCGAATTTTTCAACACAGCCAGGCCCATTACCATACGGTTTCATCAGTTAGAGTTGCTGAGTGGCGTGGGAAAGAAGCTCATGAATGAAATTTTATCTGAAAGGAGAAAAGAAAAGTTTTGCAGTTTTGAAGACATCAAAAAGAGGATTCCATCTGTCCCCGATCCCAAAAAAATGATTGCAAAGAGAATCGTTTTGGAGATTAAAGGAGAAGACAAGTACCGCATATTTGTTTTTTAATACATGATACATTTACTCAGAAAATACAAGATAACCCCCAAGAAGAGGTGGTCCCAATATTTTTTGATATCAAAATCTGTCATTAAGACTATGGCTTCTTTTGCTCAAGGAGTAGTTTTAGAAATTGGGCCTGGGTTAGGGTTCATCACTGCAGAACTGGCACAGAAAGCAGACAAAGTCATTGCTGTTGAAAAGGACAGAAAATTTGTGAAAATCCTCCAGAACGAGTACACTTTTTCAAATGTTGAGATCATATCAGGAGATATAAGAGAAATTGATCTGCCTCCATTTGACCGGGTGATTTCCAATATTCCGTACCACATTTCTTCACAGATCACCTTCAAGTTGTTGGATTACTCCTTTGAACTGGGAGTCCTCTCTTACCAGAAAGAATTTGCGCAGCGCCTGGTGGAGGTAGCTTCTCCCAGGGTTTCACGGTTATCCATTACTACCCAGGTGAGAGCAGACTGTTATATCATACAGTGGATACCCAGGGGAAGCTTTTATCCTGTGCCAAAAACAGACTGTGCTTTAGTAAAGGTTTTACCCCACAGAAAATTTGCCACAGATTTTTTCTTTGACCAGGTGGTTAAAGGGTTGTACTCCCACAAGAGAAAGACAGTGAAGAACGCTTTATTATCCTCTCGTGATCTGACTGGGCTGACCAAGGACTTTGTGCGTTCTGCACAGATCCCTTACAGTACAAAAAGGGTGTGGTCTTTAACGCTGGAAGAGGTTCGTCACCTCGTGGATGCATTGCGAGCCGAAGAGTTTTTATGTTCTCCAGTGAACAGGAAGTAATGACACCAGGTATATCTCCCTTGAGCTCGTTTCTCTTCTTCTACATATTCTTCCTAGTGCTGCTCATATTCCTTATGTACGGGCTGTGGGAAGTGCATCAGGGCCAGATAGAAGAGCAGCCCAACCCATTGTCTGTAGATATTTTGGGAGTGCCTGAATCTGTCAGTTTGTTTGATGAGGTTCAGATAACACTGCGGGTGGAAAACTGTGGAAAAAAGGTGCTGAAAAACATTCACGTAGAATGTGGTAATAATTGGGTTTTCTCTTTGAAACCTGGAGATCATCACGATATATCCTTAAACTTGGACACGCGCTCTGCAGGAATACATGAACTGCGCGCCCGTATATACTGCAAAAAATGGGAACTGCATGCATGCTGCTACTACAGAGTGCTCCAAAAATTCATTTCTCGAAAGGAGAAGTATTTGAAAGTTTTAGGATTAAAATCTGGTGCGAACAAAGAAGAGATCAAGAAAGCCAGAAACAGACTGGCAAAGATGTACCATCCTGATCTAGAAAGCGGATACGAAGAGAAGATGAAAGAAATCAATGAAGCTTACCATTACTTGATGGACTCATGACGATACAGTTACTTCAAAAGTATACAACCTCTGTTGTCACTTCAGTACTGTTCTCCGTGGTAGTAGATGACAATACCATCCTGCTGGATCTCGAAGGGCAGCTTCCGCATGGTGTGTTTTGTTCCCCGCATTTTTCTGACTCTCAGCGTTCGTTTGAGATCGTGTCCTTTTTCTTCTAAATCTAAGATGATCACTCCTCTGCACACAAATTCTTCCACACCATAGCGGGAAATCATGTTGGGTCTCACGCTCTCGGTGGTCAGCAAAGACGTTACTCCAATTTCCAGCAGAAGCGAGCTCAATCGGTATATAATCCCACGAATCTGACCTGTATCAGTGACTCGCAGCTCTAAAGAAGGCAAAGAATCAATGACCAGCCTCCTGGCTTCGATCTTCTTGGTGGCTCTGTAGATCTCAGTAACGAGAGAGTCTATGTCAAATCCTTTGGGCATGGTGTACTTTTCTCTGGTATGCAACCCAGAACGAGTAGATGCTGCATCTATGATGACCAGTTTTCCTTCGTCCTCAAATTTCTTGAAATCCCAGCCCAGAGAGAGCATCTCGTTTCTCAGGTCTTCAGGTCTCTCCTCTAGTGTAACATACAACCCGGGGTCACCGTAGTCTCGCAGTCCTTTGTACAGAAATTGGGTGCAAAATATGGTCTTTCCTGTTCCAGAAGGACCTGTAACCAGTATGTTTGTGCCGGCGGGATAACCTCCGCCCATGACTTCGTCCAGTCCCTCGATGCCTGTTTTCACCCTTTCCATCGTGGTGCTTGTTCTTCTAACTTATATATACTTTTCGCTTATTTTCCAAGGTTGCTTGGAAATCTTACAAAAGTTTATATAGGAGAAAAGATAGACCATACTATGGATGAGCTTGACCGAAAAATTCTCAAGGAACTGATTAGGGACTCACGAAAGCCTACGTCTGAAATTTCAAGAATGCTGCAAAAACCCAACTCCACCATAGATTTTAGAATCAAAAAGATGATTGAAAAGAACATAATCAAGGGATTTACTGTCATTACTGATCAGTCTGCTCTTTCCAAAACGTTCGCACAGATCATTGTGGAAGTGGAGAAGCCCTTTTTTACAGACAAGTATCGAGAGGTGATCGAGGATGTGGCTCGCAGACGATGAAGTGTGTGTGGCAGCAGCCATAAGGGAAGGGAAGTTGTTATTGGTTGTAGCCTGCACAGATCAGCTCGAACTCAATGAGTTTGTCAATGAAAGAGTGTTAAGAACTCCTTATGTGAGATCGTGTGAAACAGAGATCTTTTTAGATATTTACAAGAACAACATATGGGTGGAAAATCTGTAGGGTTTGTGATTCCCGTCTACTCTCTGACTGCAACCCAGTAGTTCCCTATCTGATAGATTATAGAAACGTCGGGCGGTAATCCTTCTCTGTTGAGGTAGACAAAGACTGCAGGTCTTTCGTGCTCTCTCGTGTACTGTATGTACTCTTGTGCTTTCGTGCTTCCCACTTCAAACCACATACCATTGTCCACTGGTCTCCCTGTTAAAACCACGATTTTATCTGCTAAAGAACTATCATCCACGTGGATGATCTGGTCAGGTGCAGTGTACTGTTCTATGAAGCCCTTCAACTGCATATCCTCTTCGTTGTAGGCGGGAGGCAGAAAGTGTAATCCTATTGCTCCGTCTAAAGCAGTAACACTGGGAAGTAAAGGAAATCCTCCACCTGGAAGGCCGAAAGCAATTAAAGGCATGGGGATTAATGCAAAGAAGAGGAGGAGGAAAACCCGCTTTTTAGAGAAAATCTTTTCTTTAAGGTACAAGGCAATGAATATAGCCCAGAAGGGTGCAGTGTGGAACCAGTACCTTCCACCGTAGAAAATGAGAGCAGGTAAAAATCCTATGAGAATGTACTTTACCAGGTCGCGGTTTACACCTGAAGTTTTTCTCAATCCCTTAATGCCGAAGTACAAGAAAATGGGATTGAAAATCTGCAAAGAGAGCATACCAATTAACAGTCCGAGAATGGGGTTGCCCACGATAGCGCCAAAACTCCTCAAAAAACTGCTGTATTCCAGCACGTGGAGTCCCCAGGGAAGATAGAAAATTAAAGACAAGATAACGAATTTTCTGTAAAAAGAAAAATATGTCCTGTACTTGTAGGAGAGAACCAGTAAACATACCAGCACTAAAAAAGGAAAAGATAAGTGAGAGTACAAACAGAGGGTCATCAAGAAAACCGATGTCTTCAGCCGCTTGGAGAGGAAACTAATCAACAGTAAGGGGAAGAGCAAGTTAACTAAAGCAGAAGGCATGACTCCAATGAATAGTATCAAAAAGGTTAAATCCATTGATAAGATGATTAAGGCAATGAAAGCTACCTTGGGGGAGAACAGTAATCTGGCAAAGTACCAGGAAGCTAGCAAAGCTGCAGGATACAAGAAAATCTGAAATATTTTGGCGCCATCTATGACGTGTTCAGCATCAGAAGAGAAGAATGCGATCAATATGTGGAGCAGTGGAGGGTACAAATGGGGCCTCCCTGGGTCTAAATCTGTCTCCCAGGGGATTATGGCCGGGTTCCATTGAAACTCCCAGGTGTCCCACCGGGGAATTTCGCCCAGTTCTTTAATATTTCGGGCCACTGCCAGGTGGTACCAGCAGTCATCTCCAAAGGGGGCAAACTTGTCTGCATTCACCAGAAAACTCAAGAAGATAAACAGGATGAAGAGGAGGGCCAGTAAATCCAACCGTTCCAGACGAACCGTGAGTCTGGGTCGGTAAAAGACTTCTTCATCTGTTTCTATGACAATTGCTTCTTTCCACTGGATAGGTTGAACTTCCTTTTCGCCTACCAGGTGGGTGTAGAAAAATTTGACACCTCGTGCTAAGGGAAGGAGCATCAAGAATATCCAGAGATTCAGCAAGAAATATACAAAGAAAAAGAAGAGCACATTTGCCAGAATTGTAAAGAGTATGGTTAAAAACCGATAACGAGTCTCCTTTCTGTAGAGATACAAAGCGATAGGACCTGTAAACAAAGTGGAAAGATAAAATCCTGGCCTATGCCATCCCTTGGTGGCTATTTTTATACAGATTCGTTCAAAATACTCGATAAGAGTGGGAAGCCAGGTAAGTGGGTTCATCAGTTGCTTTATTGATCACAGTATAAAAGGTTATGGTATACAGATACGGGTGCAAAGTGAGGGTTTTGTTCCCAATTTATTACTTACATCTGACAGGTTCATGTGAGTTTACCTGATTTTACAAAACTCAAGCTTATGGAATAAAGACTTCCAAGAAATCTACTTTTTCAAAATCCATATCATACGTAGCAATTTTCTTAATCTCATAAGACTCGCACGTGGCAGCAATTAATGCATCATGGAGGGAAAAGACCATATTCACGCGAAATATCGTAGGAGTGCTTGAAGATCGACATAGTTGTGGGAACTACCAATATTGCACCAATTTCTATCAATTCTAGAAGAATGTCAAATCTTATTTTCTCATTCTTTGAAATGTCTTCGTTCCTCTTCCATTCTCGTTTTACATCGTGTACACCTGTTTTACCAGTGATAGCTCGAGTTACTAAGGAAATGAGTTTGTAGTACGTCTCCTCCAGTACACCTAAGCCACTAAAGAGAATCAGTTCTCCTTCCAGATATCTATAAAGCAAGGTTTCAAACCCCTTGTCTCTAGCAACAAGGCTCCTCACAAAAAAAAGATGTGTCTACGAAAACACTATGTTTCTACATAGTACTCCCACTCTAATATCTCATCATCTATCTCAATATCGAGAGATTCTAAAGTCTTGAGGTTCTGAAGAACTTTCTTCAATTTATCTTTTCCCATTATGACAGTTCATTCTCTATTTCAGAGTATCCTTTGGCTGAAATGAAGAGTAGAATATTTTCTTTTCCTGAAATTCTCTTATTTCTTAATAATTCCCTCGTCAAGATAAAAAGAACTTCTTCCACAACATTTATGGACGTTATCAATTCATAACCTCTATCAACTAAATAGTCCAATAACTCCTCTGCTTTTTCAGGTTTTGAAGAACATGTTAAGAAATAGACAAAAAATAGTGTCAAAAATCCTCATCTACTCTCTCCAGCATTTCCATTTTTGCTTCTTTGATCTGTGCTTCACCAATTTCTATAGGTATTGATTTGTAGTATTTCGGAATTGCCAACCTTCTCATAGGGATTTTCATTGTGATTCCTTCTTTCAAATCAATTTTCTGTAAGGGTTTTAAAACCCCATTTTCATAGATAACCTCTATTTCCATGATGCTCCTTCCGCCACAAGGCTTATATATGTTTTGATATCTTTGAAGCAACGACTATCTATTTTACACAGAGGTTTCCTTGATGGTTAGCAGTTCTATAGTATTTCTGTTTCCATTCTAAAGGAGACGTAAAGTTTGAAGGTCGTGTACTGTTAGAATTCTGGGTATTCAAAAGAACATGGATAAACACAAAGCTTATATATTCCTATACGCCACATATAATCATGAATGCAAGCGAGAAAACTACCATTCTTGTAACAAAGAAAACCCGTGAGCAATTAAAAATTTTGGGAAGGAAAGGAGAAACCTATGATGATATTATAGTCCGGCTCATGGAAGGAACAAGCCGTCAAGAGTTCATTACTCGGCAATATGAGCGATTGGAAGAGAAAGACAAGTTCATTCCTCTGGAAGATATTTAATGACATTCAAGATCTTAATTCACCGAGAAACAGCGGAAGTTCTCAGGGGGCTAGATGACAAAACTAAGAAAAGAATTAAAGAGAACCTGAACGTCTTAGAAGAAGATCCATACCACAAGAGATCTGGTGCTGATATAAGAAAGCTTGTCAGGACTAATCCAGTTTTGTACAGGTTGAGAGTTGGGAATTACAGAATTATCTATGCTGTTGAGGGTAACATTGTTTGGATAACTGAGGTCTTTTATAGAAGCAAAGGGTATTCATAAAGCAGGGTTGCTTTTCGTATTTTTTCCAAGTACTGGAATTAATGAAAGAGGATATGCCTACAGATCTGATGGGAAGATTTGTGAGGAAATTAGTTGGAGAGACAGATGATGAAAGAAGTGACATTAGAATATATGCACTAGAAGCACTTGGAAGATTGAAGGAGAATATACCTAAGTATTTGATAGAAGATGTTTTGAGGAAGCTGATAGAAAAACTTGAAGATGATCTTGATGGAGTTAAGATTTGTTCAATGCAAACACTTGAAAAACTAACAGACATGCCCGAGACTTTGAAGGAAGAAATGATTTGGAAAGAGTTATGTCCAAAAACAACTATCGATTTTCCGCTCAGCACCGCTGTTAAGGAAGAAATATCGAAGGCAATTCGTGCCATACAATAAGCTGGAAGGGAATAGAAACAAACAAAACACATTCATAAGTGAAACGAATTAAATCATCCATTGTATCAATTTGAAGTATTGATGAAATGTCACTCACTTTACACCAATGAGTAATGATCAGAGCCGCTTCTAACTTCCTTTTTTCTATGTTACAATATGAAGGGGTTGTTCCATCTTACTCGGTTTCCATCTGGAGTATTGAGAATTGCAAACAGGTGGTCAACAAACACATTGCAGGTAGTGGCTTTGACATGGGGACACCCAAAACCCTTTTATTCTGAACAACCTACCTTTTCCAGGTGATCCTATCTGTGACATCCTCTTTGTATTTCCGCCTTCCCCCAGAAAATATGACTTTGCCTACCACCTGGGTGCAGGATACGTCCGCAGCTATCTACAGCAGCACAACATTGAGACTGAACAATTCATAACATCTGATATAAAGACCATCCCCCAGATCATAGGAGAGATTCTTCAGTATAACCCAGAAAGTGTGGGATTCACCTGCTACGATGCAAACTACCCATACATGAAAATCTTGTCCAAGTACTTAAAGAAAAAGAATAACCAATTGAAAATCATTTTGGGAGGGCCTACAGCCACCTTCTCTCCTCAGGTCATCATGAATCACACCCCGGAAATTGATGTATGCATACGAGGAGAAGGTGAACAAACCACGTTAGAACTCATACAGAAACACTTTGAAGACATAGAAGGTATAGAGGGGATCACTTTTCGTTTCCAGGATACAATCACATCCACACCGTCCCGTCCTCTCATTTCTTCACACAAAAAGGGAGCAGAACTGGACGTGCTCCCCTCGCCCTACCTTACTGGGTTACTCCCACCTGATGGTGAAATAGGTCTTCTCACTGGTCGTGGATGTGTGTATCACTGTACGTACTGCAACTTCTCCACCATGTTCAGCCACACTATCAGATACCATTCTGTAGACAGAGTCATAGCAGAACTAGAGTTGATTAGTTCTCACCGTAACCCTCAATTAAAGCAGAGGATGATGATCCACGATGACATCTTCTCTCTGAATTTAAAGAGAGCCAAAACTATCTGCCAGAAAATCATTGACAAAGGGATTGATCTCCCCCTGTCACTGGAAACCAGAGCTGATAACTGCGATGAAGAATTAATTGAATTAATGAAGGATGCTGGTGTCATATGGGTCAACTTCGGGTTGGAAAGTGCTTCCCCTCCCGTGTTGAAAGCTGTGAAAAAAGCTCCAGACGAGAAAAAATTTTTGAACCAGATAAAAGCTGCTGTCCAATG
>SMTZ1_10011349_pt1 | contig 10626 bp, 5 predicted proteins | sample DeeMarSWOR136_30_FD_25667 | JGI IMG/M metagenome (IMG submission 25667) | reverse complement strand
TCAGATACTGTCGTCGTCCCGGCCAGCACTTTCCGGGCGCCGTCCATTCGCAGCGTCTGAAGACCTGCGTTGAGGGCCGCCCGCTTTATTGTACCGGCACTTTCCCTCTTGTATATCAGGTTTTGGATCTCTTCGTCGATCATCATCATTTCATAGATGCCCGTTCGACCGCGATATCCGGTCTGAAAACATTTCTCGCAGCCGGCGCCGACGAAGAACTTCCCACCGCGTTCGGCCGCTTTGCCCAGGCCAAGCTCGCGCAGCTCGTGAGGGGAGGGTTGGACGTGCTCTTTGCAGTCCGGACATACTTTTCGCACGAGTCGTTGTGCGATGATGGCAATCAACGACGAGCTGACCAGGTACGGCTCGACGCCCAGGTCCAGCAGTCTGCTCACAGCGCCCGCCGAATCGTTCGTATGCAGCGTGCTGAAGACCAAATGGCCGGTCAGCGAAGATTGTATCGCCATGCGGGCCGTCTCAATATCTCGGACCTCGCCGACCATAATGACATCCGGATCCTGCCGAAGCACGTGCCGCAGTGACGTCGCAAACGTCATGCCTTTCTTGCTGGCGACCTGAATCTGGCTGATCCCTTCGAGCTGATACTCGATCGGGTCCTCGACGGTGATGACGTTCTTCTCGGCGGAGTTGATTCTATTGAGGCAGGCGTAGAGCGTGGTGCTTTTTCCGCTGCCCGTGGGGCCTGTCACGAAGATCACCCCGTGAGAGCGATTGAGTAACGAGTCGAATTTATGCAAATCGTCCTTACACAGGCCCAGTTCGTCCAGTCCGAATAGGCCGGTGCTCTTGTCCAGCAGCCGCAGGACGCTGCGCTCGCCGAAGCTGGTGGGCACGGTGCTGATTCGCAGATCGACTTCTCGCTGGCCCAGCCGGACGCTGCACCGGCCGTCCTGGGGAAGCCGGCGCTCGGCGATGTCCATGCCGGCCATGACTTTGATACGAGAGACAATCAGCGGCAGAACGTTCCTGTTCAGGCTCAGCGTATCATATAGGATGCCGTCAATGCGGTAGCGAATCTGAATCTTGGACTCGTAAGGATGAACGTGAATGTCGCTGGCACGCAGTTGCAGCGCGCGAAAGAGAATGTCGTTGACGAGTCGAATGACCGGCGGTCGATTGACCACGTCCAGCAGGTCGTCCGACGTGGAAACCTCATCGACAAGCTGATCGAGATTCTGCGAATCGAGCTCTTCAGCCACCTCCTCGATGACCGTTGACCGTTGCTCATAGGCGACGTCGATGACGGAGGTCACAGCCGCGCGGGTGGATACCGCCGCCCTGACGGGTAAGCCCGTCATCTTCGAGACGTTGTCCAGGGCATTGGCATCCAGCGGCTTGGACAGGACCACCGTGAGCTCGCCGTTATCGGCATCCGGCCTTATCCCCACAAGGTAGTGATGCTGCGCGTACATCGCGGGGACGGCCTCGATGAATTCCGCCGGCACGGCCTTGGCGGGGATGTCCGGGATATACTCCAAGCCGAGCGCTTCGGCGAACAGCCTCAACACCATATCTTCCGTGAAGTAAGGGCAGTTGAGCAGCGTTTCATCGACTCGCCCGCGTCCGGCGTTTTCTTCAAGGAATCTGGCCAGTTGCTCGGCGTCCACCAGACCGGTCTGCTTGGCGGTTTGTATAAGGAGATCTTTCATCGTTATTGCGCATCAAGGACGTGGATCGGTTCCATCGACTTCGGTTTCAGGCCGGGCCAGTCGTTGTACTCCTGAAATTCCTTCTCGTGTTCCTCAAAAGCCTCTCTGTTTCTGTCCGAAATTCTCTGTAGATGTGAATCCGCCTGGGCCACATCCGCATCCGCGGGCCGGATGATCTCCGCCTTGACGAACACGTAAAGATTGCGCTGGATGTCGCTGTTGCTGGTGCTTCTGAACAATCCACCCACAATAGGGAGATCGCCAAGGATCGGGATTTTTGTGCCGCCCTTGCTCTGGTTGAGTTTGATCAGACCTCCCAAAATGATCGTACTGCCATCCGGGACGGTCACGGTCGTCTCGATATCGCTACCGGAGGTGTCCGGCGGTTTGTCTCCCGTGATCGTTCCGAAATCATCTCTGTGCATGAGAATATCAAGGCGAAGGAAATCACCCCGGCTGATATGGGGCCGGATTGTGAGTTCTATACCCGCGTCGTACGGATCGTATTGTTTTCCTGTCTGGACCGCATTGGTCACGCCTTCAATCACTGTGCCGGTTGTCACCTCGACATACGTCACGTCCGAGGTGCTGATTTTACCTTCCTCGTTGTCGTTGACAAGAATCTTGGGTTTGGCCAGAACCCGGCCGTAGTTCTTCTGCTGCATAGCGGTCAGCAGGAGGTTGATGTGCCTATCACCGTAGAATCCCGTCCCTATACCACGATTGGACTGAAAGTCAACGAAGCGGTCTCGACCACTGCCGGTGAGCGTGGATGCTAAATTGGTAGCTGCAGCGCCCTCGACGCCTCCCATAATCGCAGAGGTCAGGCCCGACGTGCTGGTCAGATCCGGGAAACTTGAGATAACGTTCAGGTCGTAGTTAAAGGAGTCCGTCTTCTCTACCTGCACCAGCGTCACATCGATCAGAACCTGGGACCTTCTCTGGTCCAGTTGCTTTATCAGTTTCCCGATCCATTCCTGGTTCTTCTTGCTGGCATAGACAATCAGCGAAAACGTATTCGGATCAGCAACAATCTCTATCTGATCGTCTTCTTGTTTCTTCCTGACCTCCTGGACCGCCTTGCCCTCCTTATCCATAATGGTCTCCTCGATCAGGGGGCTCAGGACCTCTTCCAGGTGGTTCGGCGATTGGTTTTCGAGGGGGTAGATCACAACAGGCATCTCGTCTTCGTCGGTCTCCCTGTCCACGTACTCCTTGATCTTCAAAATCTTGGCGTGCTGTTCTGCGGTGGCGTTTACCAGAAGCGAATTGATTTGCGTAATGACCACGACCTGCGGTTCTTCCAAAGGGGTCTCCATCATCTCATCCTCTCGCATCCTCATGGCCGCGGTCGGAGTCCTGGCCGCCGCCGTTGCCGGGGTCGTTGGAGACTTGGTGTCGCCGGTGATTCGCGGACCATAGGGGCTCGTCAGTCTGGGACTAATGATGCCAAGCTCTTCCAGCTTCACTCTCACATCTTCAGCGTCCACATGCTCGATCTTATACAATTCCAGACGCCGGAGGTCCTGCTGTGCCACGTCGAGCGTGTCGATCAGCTCCTCGACGTCGTCCAATTGTTCGTCGAGTCCTATCATCAGAATGCGGTTCGTTCTCTCGTCCGCGTCCAAATACACAGTAGGAGTCTCCGGCTGGGCTTGTTGGGGCGTCGTGGTGGTCCTGGCAGCGGTGGTCCGGGTTCGCGAAAGTGATGTTTGCCACTGGCGAACTCGCGCATTGTATGCTGTGGTCGACTCCCCCGCCCGCCTCGTGGGACGTGGCGGCGTTCTCGTCGTCGTCGTTGGTTCTTCTGCCGCGATGGTGATGGAGATCGTCCCTAATTGCTCGGCGAGGGACTGGAGCTTCGGAGCGAGCGTTTGGGCATGCGTGTACTGCAACGACCTGAACCGGAATCTCTTCGGTTCTCCCGGTTTGTCCACAACGTTCAGGAGTGCCTGTATACGGGGCATGCGGTACGCGTAGGCCGTAGTGATGAGTGTCTTCGTTTCAGGGACCTCCGTGATGTTCGTCGTGAGTTTCATACTCTCCAGAAGATTCTTTGCCGCGCTTGTTTCTATATGGTCGAGCTTGAAAATGCGCTGTATCATTCCATCGCCGCGATCTATGATATCTCTGTCGTCCTCCAGCAACGTCGGGTCGATGTCCAGGGCGTTCTCCACCGGAGCGAGGGTGACGAGATTGCCTCCGCTGCGCGTCATGGCAAGGTTCTTGTACTTCAGAACGGCTTCAAGCATGGGATAGAGATCCTTGACCTTGATGGGGCCCGCGTACTTGCCGTGGGGATTGATGGTGATTTCCTGATCGATGTCCTTTTCCGTGTACATGAAATCCAGTTGCAGATACGGTCCCACCAGACCCAAAAACTCAACGATCGTGAGCTTCTCTCGTTCGGCCAAATTCAGGTTAACGACCTGCTCCCCGTTGACGAGGGGCGGCAGTTGATAGGACTGGCTGGCAGCAGACGCCTCCGCCACCTCGCGCTCGGGTAGGGCGGCAGTCGCGTTTGGCTCGGTCTCCACCTCACCGTTCGCCGACAAGAGGAATCTCGCCTCATTTGGCTCGATGAGCTTGGAGTCCTTCCGCTCCACCTGGATCGCCGGTCTGTCCTGTGCTCTCGGTCTGCGCGGTTCTTTGGATTCGCGAAAACCAGGTCGTTGCCCCACAGTAGCAAGAATCTGGTCCATCAGGCTGGGGGGCGCAATCGCCACGACAGCGTCGTTGTGAATATCAATGATCGCTTTGACCGTCGCGTCCGGAGACGGCGGATTGGAGAAACTTCCGATAGAGACGCCTCGGGTCAAACTCGGGCTGAGCTTCGCCGCAATCTCCTCGTTGGAGGGCATATTCCTTGCCGCTGCAATGGGAAGAATCGCTTTGATGACGAATTGGCCCGGTTCATCGACAAGATCAAGAAGATTTTTGGCCTTGGCCAGCTCACGCGGCTGGGCGGTTACCAGCAGCGCGGACGAGCCGGGAAAATGCGTCACCGTCCCTGTTACGACCTCGGCGAGATATTTCTTGCCCTGCTCAACGGAGATGTGCTCCAGGGAAAAAATCTCAAATTTCGCTTCCTCAGGTGGACCTGGTTGCGGCTTGGCCATAGCACAATTGCCAGCGAACAGGAAAGCAACTGCCAAAGCAAAAACCCCGATGTACCCCCCACCAGGAAAACGTCTTTTTTCCGTCATAGAACACCCCTTCATCCGATAAACCACCATGTATCTTGTGGACCCGTTACACTTATGGGACCCGGAAACTCGACGACGATCTCATGTAAGCCCCTTTCTGTGAATCGCTTACGCAGACATCCTCTGGATTCTGCAATGTCAGCGGTCAAGTACCGGACATCTAATCAGACACAGAGAAAGACCCAAAGTTCCCGCTATCAGGTAAAAAAACGGCAGTTTTTCCGGGCTGAGACAGCGGCATTTCGACCCTGAATCCTCGGTCAAGCAAACCCTCAACAACGCGATGGACCTACTGTGAAATCGCTGCGCACGAACGGTTGAGGAACTGAAGAAGCCAGGTATGAACTCCATTCGAGTTAGGACTTTGTGTCCGAAGGCGGTGAGTGCACCAAGCCTGAGAGCGGCGATTTTGCGCTGACCTGTTGGGTGTGATCTGCTCTGATTCTACTGCTTCTTGCCTGCTGCCGTGGGCGTTCGATTCGGGTCTCCGCCCGCATCTTTCAGAGTTTTACCCAGATCGCCCAGTTTTCTTGCCTCTTCGGGGCTGACCCGTGTCGATTGGTATTGGGAAATCAGTTTCTCGATCCGTGCGGCCTTGTCACCATCGCCGACTCCGGAATTCGCTCCATCTGAGACGGTGCTCTTCTGCAAGATTCTCAGCTTCTCGATGAGTGCCTTCGCTCTGGCGTCTCTTTCGGCGTCGTCGACCTTTTCCGGGGCCGTACTGGTGGACCTGCCGGTCCCGGAAGAACTCCCGCCGGGACTTGACGGAGTAGGCTTCAATCGGACTTGGCTGCTGGTCCGTCTGGAGCTAATGGGAGCCTTCTTGGAGAGGCTCGTGCTCGGACCCTGCTCGATCTTGAGCTCGAAGGTCTCTTCGCTGCCTTCGACAACGATAAGACCGTCTTTGATCTGCCGGACCACCAAATGGCCCACCTTGCTGGATGGCCGGACCCAATGCCGTCCCTTTCCCGGCTCGTCGATCAGCGCCAGAGACATATTGGGATCGTCCTCACAGTAGCTCGTGCAGCGAAGCTTGAACTTGGGTGTAACGGCCAGTTTGCGTGCAATATTCGGGCTCTTCGATCCCGTCGCAGCCCTCTTTGACTTCGGTTTCGGATTCAGGTACGATGCGAAGGCCTGCGCTTGCTTTACGAGGGGGGACACCTGATCTTCATTGGTCTTTGCCCTGCTGTCTGCGGCGTTCTCAAACTTCTCCCTTATCCCGGACGAAGCCAGAAATTTCTCGATCTGCTGATCGCTGCGAACCCCGTAAACCACGGGGAAAACCAAGAAAACGCCGGCCAGAATCGCCGCGACAACGCTTGTTATTCTCAACGTGTTTATCATGATCGCTTTGGAAGTACGTACCTGCGCTGCAACTTGTTCCAGAATACGCCTGTACTCTTACCGTCTTCCTATTTGACATTCCCGGCGGCGTTCGGTTCCCTCCAATGAGTGATTTTCTCCCGAAACGCGCGCTCGTTTCCGGCGTAATCGCCGCTGTGCGCGGGCGTGTGGCAGTCGAGGCAGGTCGACTTCGGCTCGGTCAGTTGAGCGGTTCCTCGCGTTCTGATGTGCTCGGAACCGGGGCCATGACAGTTTTCACAGCCGACGTCCTTCAAATGGCCCGTCTTGTCCTGAGTGACGAACCCGCTTTCGTACTCCATGCCGACGACGTGGCAGACGACACATTCCGGATCGAAATTCGAGCCGACCCGCGCAAGCGTCGCAAAGGCCCGCGCATGGGCCTTGCTGTTCCATTTCTCATATTCGTACGCGTGGCAGGGCATGCAGGACTTGGAGCCGGCGTATTCCAAGCCGCCTGGCAGGCCATAGCGCGGATATTTCTCCAAGAGGCCGGCTTCTCTTACGAGTTGCTGGTAGTCCTTGTACAAGCTCGTCATCGAGACGCCTTGCTCCAGGTCTTCCGTGACCGGTACAGCGTCAAAGCTTAGCTTCAGCTCGTCTCTGGCTCGGGCCGCTCTTATTTGCAGTTTGCATACATACCTGCCATATCGGCCCACCGAAAACGCCAACGGTTTTCTATCCGGCTCGCTGAGGATCATCGGCTCATCGGATTCGGTGGGACATACGAGACAATCTACGAGTCCCATCGCCGCTACAGAGGCGACAACGCCGTTATCACATCGGTTCACAATGAGGATATTGATCTGCTTGTGGCCCGGCTTGACGGGGCCGAAGACGCCCCTGATCTGCGCAACCGACGAGGCATCCAGGTCATGCGTCACGACGCATAGGGTGATGGGCACTCCTTTGAGCACGTACTGGCTCTGAAATCGCCTTCCTATCGTCTCGCCCGTCGTATGGGGGCTGATGAAGCCAATAACGGGCTCGTCCAGCAATCCGAGATTCTCGCTGATTTCAACGTCCTTGGCGGTCAGATTGACCACGTTGTAACCGAGAATGCTGAACGCCTGTATGGAAATATTGAACTTGATCAGGTCTTGTTCGGCGTCGCCCTTCACCAGCGAACCGGCGTCCATGATCAGTCTTTCTTCCGCCGGCACCGTGTTGAAAACTGCGGGGCGCCTGTCAAATCCGCCGAGCTGTCCCCCGAAGCAGCCGCAGGGTTTCAACTCTCCGAGCGTGTTGCCGGTTACGAAGACGGTGATCGCGTCGGCTTGACGGCGCTGTTTTTCGCGAGGCGGCGCCTCAGTTGGCGCGGTCGGCACGCATGAAACTCCCACGGTCAATCCCGTTAGCAACAGCGAGGCCGCGAGCTTCTTCTTTGTTCCACCAACGATCTTCACGTAACCTCTACTTCTTACTCACACTGGGCTTTCTCTTAGAGAAGTACCCGTTACAGGGAATCAGCAGTGTCTCGCCATCTGTGAGATTCACCATGAACTTGTCCGTGAATTTGATTCCATCCCCGGCAACCGGTGGCGTTATTTCCAGATCAAGCTGGTAGCCTCTCGTGATTTCCTTCTTCTCCAGGACTTTAACGCCGACAGTGCTGTCCCTTGAGGATACCGATTCAATCTCAAAGTCCTGCCTGTAGTTGTTCAGCACGGAGATCTTCTTCATCGTCGGTGTTTTCGGCTCGGCGTTGAAAACGATAATCAGCGGCGGACTAATGGTATATCTGGGCAGCACGTCAAAGAGAATCGTCGCCGCGTTTCCCTCCGGGTGAGTCAAATCCATAGTGATACGGCCCTTGAGATTCTTCTGCAGTTTCTCCGCGTTGACCTTGGGCTGCAAGACGAATTTCGTTGCTTCCACGGACGGATCGAAGTCGGCAGTGAGACAATCGGCCGTCGACTTGATGCCCGTGATTGAAAACGGCTCGTTATTCAGGCTGCGGATCGTGATCTCTGGGCAACCGGCATTTTCTTCATCGAAGACAAGGGTGAGCCTCTGCGGTTCACAGACAACTCGCTGCACGATTTTGGCCTTGACCATCAGCGTAACCGCCGGATTTGTCTTATCGTTGCTATGGACAACCATGGTCCGGCCGAATGTGCTCGGTCGGGCTCCTGACGTCCATTCCACCTCTATGGTACCACTTTCGCCGGGCGCATATTCCATCTTATCCAAGCTGGCACGGACACCACAACAGCTTGGGACCTTTGTGATCTTCAATAGGGCGTCGCCGGTGTTTGTGAACCTGATCTGGCCCGTTTTTTTCGTATTCGGCCCGACTTCGCCGAAATCAATGCCGGCTTTCTCGAACGTGATCTTCGGTGAGGAGCCGCCGGGCTGGGTCTCAGCTTCGATTTCCACCAGCGGTTCTTCAGGCGGGATCAGGGCCACTTTCGCCGATTGGCTCGGCTGCTGGCAGCCGATCGGAAGCCACATCTCCAGAATCATGTTTTTGATGTAACTTTCGGCTAAAAAACGACCTATAGTTTAGCGAAAAAGGCGTTCTTGAGCAAGGAATTTCCAACCCCCTCCAAATCGGCCGGTCAACTCTTGTCTGAACTCAAAGGTTGACGGCTTGACTGAGAATATGGCGGATCCAAAAATTGCCCTCCTCTTGCATTTGTTCTATTTCCTTCTTGGTGTAACAGAACACATCACAACTCACAGAGAGATTGTCTGGTAGGTAATCGGGAATCCGGTCCAGGAAACGTTGGCTGCTTTCTCGTAGAACGATCAGGAGGTCCACATCGCTGGCCGGGCCGAAAGTGTGGGTGGCATAAGCTTATCAGCGAACACAACTTTCACAGAATTCGATGATTTCCTGGGCATTCTCGATGGCCCCTTGCGTGTCTCTTTTCTACTCTACAGGCTCGCTCTCTTTCGTGATCGTGGATCGTCGGCTATCCCCTGGCCGTTGTTGAGCTTCCCGCTGATTGCGACGTCTCTGAAATCGGCCATCGGATCGTAGAACTTCTTTCTCACATCGACGGCGTTCACCATCAGCCCCGGACGATTGGACCTGAGCTGCCGGACGATCTTGCCGTCCGGCTGAATGAAACACGAGGGATACGGTGCGTAATACCCGCTCGAATTCGACATGCTCACCCAGAAGTGATTCGTCGCCGCCCGGCATTGCATCGTCTGGCGCATGATGTGCGTGTGGACGCTTGGCCCTTTCTGACGGGCATTATAAAAAGACTGGAAAAGGCAGTTGACCTTCTGCTTGTACAATGCGCGATAAAGCTCGGGGAACCGCAGGTCAAAACATATCAGAAGCGAGCATTTCACGCCGTTAATTGTGAAGTGCACGAACCGGTCCCCCGGCGTCAGCCGTCGCAGATCGCCCGGCGTACAGAATCGCTTATCGTAGCGGTCTACAATCCTGCCGTCAGGGCCGATCAAATACAGGCTGTTGTGAGGCTTGTTCGGTTCAGTCAACCTGTGCGTGCTTCCCAGAACGAGCCAAAGGCCCAGCCTGGCTGTCACGGCCATGATTTTCCCGGTTTCTTCCTTGAGCAGGTCCCAATCGTACCCCTCGAAATTCGGGAAATCCGTACCCACATAACCGCTCAACGCACATTCGGGGAAATGCACGATGTCGGCCCTGGCCTTGCGCGCCGCCTGCAACAGCTCGCAGATCGCCCGTGCGTTCCGCTTGATCGAGCGACTCACGGCGAACTGGCACGTCGCAACTCTCAACACACGCTTAGCCTTCACTTGTGGCCCCCAGATTCCAGTGGTTTGGTGGTCATGCCATTGTCCATAACATCTTCTTCGATTCGACAGTCAAGCACTGCCCTTGCCGGTGAGATTCTCAGCCACCTCTGACGGCTATAATGAGGCATCTATGAACAATCCGACGCAGGCGCATTGTTTGATCTGTGCCTTTAGGACAACGCGTGAGTGAGCTGCTAAACTCGATGAAAGGGCAGCTATCATGAGTCAACAAAGGGGCTTCACGCTTATAGAGCTTCTCGTCGTCATTGCCATCATTGCCATATTGATGGGGATATTGATGCCGACGTTGCACTCGGCGAGGGAGCAGGGCAAGTTGGGGCTTGCGTGGGTTTTGTACGCCGATGAGAACGACGACAAGATTGTCAATGCCTGTACGGGGGTAGCAGGTCAGGGGAATGTACCGGCAGATGAGGACGGTTGGGTCCACTGGGCGGGTTATACGGACGAGACCAGTGAAGCCGAGCAAATAACGGCTATCAAAGACGGAGCACTATTCCCGTTCGTCAAGAGCGCAAGACTCTACAAATGCCCGACGGGGCTGCGGGCAGAGATGCGCACGTACGCGATCGTCGATGCCATGAACGGCTGGCCGGGCGGGCCGAATGTGAAGAACCGGATGGATATTC
>SMTZ1_10007912_pt1 | contig 10626 bp, 8 predicted proteins | sample DeeMarSWOR136_30_FD_25667 | JGI IMG/M metagenome (IMG submission 25667) | reverse complement strand
TTCATGAACCTCAGCAAGACCGCGGGCGATGAGGAGGGGGATACGCCTTTCTATTACAACCTGACCTTTCTGAACTGTTCAAAGATAAACGTTAGCGACACCAATTGTTCGATATTTACGATAGGAGGAACGACCGGTATCGTTAGTTTCACCCCCGTTTACAACGACAGAGGTAACTATACAATCAATGTAACGGTAAGGGACAGCGGTAACACAACGACCCCCCACAACTCAACGGGATGGGATGTTGTATACTTCACCGTTAACCCTCTTAACCTGCCGCCAAGCATTGATGTGTGGTTTACCAACCCCACCAACAGGAGCATAGTGGAGAACGGGAGCATAAACTTCTTCATCACGGTTTCGGACCCGAACGGCGATCCGCTCATATGCAGGTGGTATAAAGACGGTTCCCTGAACAGAACAATCAACAACTGTCACTTGAGCGGGGGGCAGGCAGGCAGTTTAACGTACAAATCAAGTTTCGAGGACTCCGGGTTAAACAACGGAACTCATAACTTCACGCTCAGGGTGAGTGATAGCGTATTCACCACACTGATGTGGTGGGACGTCAATGTTGCGAACAAGAACAGGCCTCCTTACCTCTACTTCCCTGTCCAGAATCAGACCTGGCCTATGAACACTCCCAACAGCAACATAAACCTTGGCTACCACCTCAGGGACCCGGACAACGAAAACAACGTATCCGATGACGACAACAACCTGACATTCTCCTTTAATCAGACCCCGGCCAATGTGGACGTTTCGATAAACCAGAACACAAGCATAGCCACGCTGACACCTCACATAGAGTGGTACGGGATAGACTACGTGGTTTTCAATTTGAGCGATTCTGAATTTTCCCTTGCGGGCAACAATGTGACACTGAATGTCACGTACGTGGAAAAACAGACCCAGACTGTAACGCAGCAGATAACCACCGGCGGTGGAGTCTCTATACAGACCAAAATAGCTTCTCTAACGATAACCGTTGTTTCCACTGTGAGAATAAGGCCCAACAGCGAGGTCGAGCTCCCGATTGATTTCAAGAACACAGGGGATGTGAATCTTAACGATATAACGATATTGACCGAGTCCTCTGAAAGAGACGAGTTCTCTTTGACCATGAGCACGGGCAAGATAAGCGTGCTGGAAACGAACAAGAACGTAACGCTGGACCTTAAAATAACCACATACGATCTGACCAAGAACAATTATAATATAAAGGTAACAGGGAGCATCAGCAATCCGAAGTTCAACCAGTCAACGGTGATATACCTTGAGAACCTGTTTGCAAACATGACCAGGGTGGAGCAGGAGATCCAGCTGGTTAAAGATCTGTTCGAGGAGAATCCTGAGTGTTTGGATCTGACAGAACTCATACTCGAGGCTGAAAGGGAGCTCGGGAAGAAGAATCTGGAAAGGGCGAAGGAGCTAACGGAAACCGCGCTTGAAAACTGCAGGGACCTGATAAGATACAAAGCGAATATGACGCAGCCGATCGTTCCGCGCAGGGAAGGCATCCCTGTAACCGAGATGATAATTGTTCTGATAATAATAGGCCTCTTCACCATTTTCGCTTACTACGTGATAAGCAGGAGGACTGAAAGGAAAACGAGATCAAAGAGGAGGGAGAAGGGGGAGGTTGTCATCAAGACCTGAGGCGAAAGCATGCAGATATCAGGATTATGTTCTATATGCGGGAAGCCTGCGAAGCCGGCTTATTCCTGTCGCTTCTGCGGGGCGATAGTATGCAGCGAACATTACGACACTTCCAGTGGTCTTTGTTCTAACTGCAGATCAAGGATAAAACGCGTGAAATAAACTTTAAAAGAAAAACAGTTATTGAATATTATATCGCGCTGGGATGGCGGAATGGCAACGCGCTAGCCTGGAAACCAGCAGCTAAAGCTTGCTTGCTCCTAGATAGCTAGTCCCCTTACGGGGTTCTGGGTTCGAATCCCAGTCCCAGCGTGTACCTTAAACGAGCGTGAAAAATGAGGGATGCGACACTTTGTTTTCTGGTGAGGAAAACCCCTTCCAAACAGATCCTTCTGGGTCTAAAAAAGAAGGGTTTTGGGGAGGGTAAATTCAACGGCTTCGGGGGTAAGGTCAGGGGAAACGAAACGATCGAGGAGGCCGCGTTGAGGGAACTAAGGGAAGAAACAGGTGTTAATGCTGAATTGGATGGTATCAGGAAGGTCGCGGAAATTGATTTTGAATTCCCTCACGTTCCAAAGGAAAAGGGATGGGACCAGAGGGTTCACGTTTTTCTTGTTGAGAGGTGGGAGGGGAAAGCTAAGGAAACGAAAGAGATGAAACCCGTTTGGGTCGAGACCAGGGAAATTCCATTTGAAAGGATGTGGGATGATGACAGATACTGGCTCCCTCTTGTTTTGCAGAACAAGAAGCTTAAAGCGAAGTTCGTTTTTAAAGAGGACAACGAATCCGTCAGGGATGCGGATCTGAAAGAAACAAAAACATTTAATTAACATTTCCTTATTATCATTATGAATTCCGAAAAAATCCTCCTACCCGAACCCTTCCATTCCCTGACAGGAGGGATAGAGAAGGGAGCGATCACAAATTTCTACGGGCCTCCGGGAGTCGGGAAAACGAATGTATGCATATTAGCGATGCTCGAATGCATAAAGAAAGGGGGGAAAGTGGTTTACATAGACACTGAGGGAGGTCTCTCCCCAGAAAGAATCAGGCAGGTATCCATGGGTGATGATAACGTGTTCAAAAACGTTATTTTGATCGAGCCCAAAACCTTCGAGGAGCAGGGGGTTGTTATAAAGAATCTGGAAAACCAGGATTTCGAAATGCTTGTTTTGGATTCCTCCGTCGCTTTATACAGGCTTAAATGTGCGGACCCGACCAAGGAAACGCTGGAAGCGAACAAGGAACTTTCCATCCAGCTTTCGATCCTTTCGAATCTCGCGAGAAGGAAGAAAATCCCGGTTATAATAACAGCTCATACATTCAAGAACTGGGAGACAGGAGAAAACCAGATCATAGGAGGGGACTCGATAAAATACTGGTCCAAATCGATCGTTTTCGTGGAGCACACGGGCAAAATGGGCGAGAGAAAAGCAACCATCGTTAAGCATCGCTCGATGCCCGAGGGGAAATCCGTGAAATTCGAGATAGTCCAGGAAGGGGTAAGACCGAGCGGGTTCAGGATTTTTTAGGTTTAAAAAACTTTGCCTTTGAATAAAGTTATGATCATAAACCCTGGTGTAAATGCGTCATATTTATCAGAAAATGAAGTTCTCAAGCTTAAAGAAGGTTTAGGGGAAATATTCAGCAATCAAGAAATCAAATGTCTCCTTAAGTACGGACTTGGTAACTATAAAGAGGGGGTCTCGGACATCGATCTATTATGTCTTACAAGGAAAACGGTTACCGATAAGAAAGTTTTGTCTGAAATGGGAGAGGAAATAACAGAACTGTATGAGAGTTTTGGTGGGGGGTTTAATTTCAGGAAAAAATTTCCCTCTATAAAAAGGCTCCCGAAGGGGGCTGACCCGGATTTATCGGTTTATGACGAATCGACTTTTTCCAAATACGGCCTGACAACAATGGACAATTATTTTTGCAAGCTCTTCGAGAGCGGAAAATCAGAGGTGCTTGCGGGTGAATACCCGAAGGAGATAAGATTCCCCGAAAAGATCGACAAGGCACTCACATACCTGGCAAACAATATCTCCACACTGAGGAAGTTCCCTCTGCTGAAGGGAGTGATCCTCAGATTCAAGGGTGAAGAGGGTCTTAAAAATGTCAAATATTCAAATATTGTAAAAATGGTCGATCTCCCCTATGCAGTTTTTAATTACATTGAAAAAGGCGTGCCTGAAAACAGGGAAGATGCTGTTGAATACCTTGAAGGTGAATTTAGTAATATCTATCATGGTCCGTTAAGGCTATTGCTGGAAAGCAAGAAATCTTTTGGTGATAAAATGAGGTTTCTGGGATCAAAAGAATCGGATAATCTTTTACTTGCAGGGATCACTTGGTACGAGCAGGTTGTTTCTGAGCTGCTTTTTCTTCACCCGCCTTCTTAGCTTCCTTTTTCTTCAACACGAACCCGCATTTCACGCAGAGTTTCCACGGTCTTCTTTTGAACTGCTTGACCTGGACGATATTCAGACCGCAGTTCTCGCATTTTTCGTCCAAGACAGTGAGCTTCCCGTTTTGTGGGAGAGGGAAGCCGTGCCTGCATTTCGGGTAGCCCGAACAACCTACGAAGCGCTTGTGGGTCGCGTGCGAACGGATTATGCGAAGCTCTCCTTTGCATTCCGGGCAAACCCCTACATAATGCGAAATCTCCTCGAATTCCCTGATTCCCTCCTTAAGTTCGGATCCTATGTGTTTTTCGTGTTCTTTGAACTTAACCAGAATTTTTTTCAGCTCATTTTCCGCAGAACTTACGATTTCCTTCCTCTTCTTCTTTCCCTCCTGTATGAGCTCCATATCCTTATCGAAGTTCCTCGTTAACTCCTCGGATATTATCTCAGGGCAGTGCTTTTCCAGGGCCTCGATCACGGCGGATCCCAGGGTTGTGACCTTTATTGATTTGTCTCGTATGTATTCCCTTTCGTAGAGCGTGTGGAGGATTTGCGCCCGCGTGGCTTTCGTTCCGAGACCGAGGTCTTCCATTACCTTGAGGATGGATGCTTGGGAAAAGCGATTGGGAGGGGTGGTCTCCTTCTCGTTCATTAGAACTTCCGGGTTTTCGAGTTTTTCACCTCTCTCCATTTTCGGAAGGGTCTGCTCCTTGAACTTCGCATACTTCCCGTAGAACTCCATCCATTCTGGTTTGATCGTGCTCATCCCGAAAACCTTGAATTTCTCGTTGTTAACGTCTATTACTGCTGTAATGTGTTCCCTCAGGGCCGGGTTGGCGAATGTCGAGAGGAATCTTCTGACAATAAGATCGTAAACCTTCGATTGGTATGAACTCAGCTTCTTGGGCATCTGTCCTGTGGGGAAGATTGAAGGGTGCGCAGGATCGTCCTTCTCCCCTTCCCTGGGCAGGAATCTTCCCTTCTCGATAAGCTTGCCGCAGAGTTTTGAGTAGGTTTTCTGTTTAGAGAGGTTCTCTATTATGTTTTTGAGACCCAGTTTTTGCGGGAGTTTCTGGCTGGACGTTCTCGGGTACGAAATCAGGGCCTGCTCGTAAAGGGATTGGGCAACATCCAAAGTCATCTTCGGGGAGTAGCCGAAACTAGCGAAAGATTCCCTCTGGAGGGTGGTGAGATCGAAAGGGAAAGGGGGCGACTGTTTAACGAGCTTCTTTTCGATAGATTCGACCTTTGCCTCCTTTCCTTTGCATCTGTCAAGAATTCCTTCGGCCTGCCCCTTTTCCCAGAATTTCCCCGTTTCGTGTAAAGCAATGATCTCTTCCCCCTTTATCATTCCGCGAAGTTCGAGTTCCCAGAAAAGCTCAGGAACGAACTTCTCTATCTCCTTCTCCCTCTCCTCCAGAATCTTCAGGGTTGGTCCTTGAACCCTTCCGGCGGATAAGGTCCAGTAACCTCCCGCCCTTTCCAGGGCGAGCGTGAGGGCTCTCGAAAGATTGATTCCCCACAGGAAATCGAGCGTGTGCCTTGTCAATCCTGCCTCTATCCGAGGGAAATCTAGGTGTGGGGAAGCTTTCTTGTAAGCGTTCAGGAGATCGTTTTTCGTCAAAGTCGAAAATTTCATTCTCTTCCCGTCCTCGACCCTGCATATGAAGCGGAGGATGTTATAAGCGATTGTGGATCCCTCTATATCGTAATCGCATGCGGAAACGAATTCGTTCGCGTTTTTGGCGAGTTTAATGATGTTGCTGTAGTATTTTTTCGCCCAGAGGTTGTTTTTGTTTTCAAAGGTGGGCTTCCAGTAGAGATCAAAAACGGGGTAAGTCCATCTGGTATTCGAACCCTTCTGGTCAAGAACGAACAAATGCCCCACGGCAGGAACGACTACGATGTCCTTCCCTGTATGCTTGAACTTGAAGTAATAGGCTTTCTTGCCGACCCTTTCTACCTTGCCATCAGCGAGCGCGTAGGCTATCCTCTCTGCAGCACTCGGCTTTTCGCTGATTATCAGTGTGTAAGGCATATTAACTATTAAAAATAGGGAATGTTTAAATACTTTCAGAGTTTTTCCTTTATAACCTGAAAACCTGATCTCCTTCTCTTACCCTGTCGCTTACTTTCAATCCGATCGAGTCCCCTTTCTTCGCTTCCTTCACGTTTTTGTGCTCGATCTGCATTGAATCGATCTTCTGTGTGAAGTTCGTTGTCGCTCCCTCTATCGAGATCTCGTCCCCTACCTTCAGCTTATCCTCCAATTCGATGACAGCGACCCCGATGTTCGTGAAGTAATGGGTCACCTTTCCAATAAGCTTTTTCTCCTCAGCCATGATTTAACAATGAAGGAAGGATTTAAAAATTTAAGCTTGTATACCCGTAAACTACACCCTTATAAAATTGACCATTAATTGATTAATCATGTCACGCACAATAGATTCACAAGATGAAGAATTACTGAAAAGGCATATAGGTAAGTATATTATGTTTGATTATATTAAAGTAGGAAAATTTTCCAAAAAGGTTACTGGAAATTTCGTTAATGGCAGATTAAGGAAGGTAAGAAAATATCCATTTATACCACACCCCTTTATCACTGTCGAATCTGAAGGGAAGGACGGATCGTGTAAAAAGAGAGTTTTCTACACCGGAAATATACCTAAATACGGAATAGAAGTTTGGTATAATGTATAAATTTCTATGCGGGGGCAGCGTAGAATACCGAAAATTCCAAGCGGGGGTTTTGAAAAACGGTGTACCAAACTTTCGGTTATATGCGACCCCTATGTGTCTGATTTCAAATATGATGCGTTAGTTTTGTATGTATTATTTGCCGTTTATACTAATAAAGAAATGGTAATATTAAATTATGAGGGTAGTTTTTATACCAGTTTTCATTTTTTTGATTTTGCTACCGTTTTCTGTATCCGCAACCACTTACTACGTCTCCCAAGTTGACGGCGACGATAGCTATAACGGACTATACCCGACCTATCAGGGCGGTTCGGACGGTCCCTGGCTGACTCTGGGCAAATCGGTGTCCGATGTGTCGTCTGGTGATACCGTGTATCTTCGGGGCGGAACATGGCAGGATGAACAACTTTATATTGGTTACAAAAATTATAACTCAACTACAACCTGGAAAGCCTATCCAGGAGAAACTCCGGTCATTGATATGCGAAATTCAGGAACAACCGAAGCAACTGCACCGGGTATTTTTTGTAAAGGGACAGACTATGTTTATATTGATGGGATAACTGTTAGAAACTCAGGACACGATGCAATAAGGTTTCAGGGGTGTGATCATACTAAAGTCATAAATTGTACCACAGAACATAGTCGAAGGGCTGGTATTTATATGGTTGTTCTTGATGATTTTGAGGTTGCTTATAACACGGTTAAGTGGACACAATGTCACCATGCAGACCATGACCATGATGAATGGACAGCTCGAAGTGAGGAATGTATTTCGATTGCTCAGGCTAGCAACGGAGAGGTTCACCATAATAGCGTTTCTCATGGAACAGAGGAGTATCAAGGAGGCGAAGGAATCAATGTCAAAAATGGCTGTTCTTATATCTATGTGCATCATAACATCGTAGACCAAGCCCGTGATGATGGAGTGGAGAGCACTCGCTACTGTATGGGCGTGGATGGATGGACTCTCGAGACCCATCATATTTATTTCTATAACAACATTGTCATGAATGGATCGTGGGGAATCCAGTTCAATTCCGAGGAAGGTGGATATACTCACCATATATATGCCTGGAATAATATTATTATCCATTGCGGGCATGGGATGATGCACGGCGGAGGCATCGGGTTTCCCCGTTATGGCGGCAACCCAGGACTGTGCGAACACATGTATTGGTGGAATAATATCATCTATGATTGTTATTACGGATTCAGGGGCGACAAAGAGGAGCTAGGTACAGACATTTTTGTCCAAAATAACATTTTCAGTAGCAGCACTCAGGCGGATACTTATTTCCCCGTAAGTGACCCAGCTGATATTACTTTTGACCATAATCTTTTCAGCGAAACCGACCCGAAGTTCGTTGATGCGAGTGGTGGAGACTTCCATCTCCAGTCCGATTCGCCAGCCATTGATGCCGGTTTCGACTTCAGCGGCTTTTTTACTGATGATTACGACGGTAATACAAGACCAGTAGACGGCGACAGCAATGGCTCTGCGGAGTTCGATATCGGGGCGTTTGAATATGGAGGGTCACCATCAAACTGCACAGGGACGTGTAAGACTAACCCCTGCGATACATACGATGACTGTGCAAACGGGACAGGGACGTGCGTAACAGGTTATTGCTGTTCGGGAGCGTGTTCACTCTGCCCAAATGGAAACTGTGAGTCAGGGGAAACCTGCTCCTCCTGCCCAAGTGACTGTACATGCGTGTCTCCTCAGCTCTGCTGCAATGACCAGTGTATAACACCTGCATGTTCACAGGAATCTGACTGCGGTTCTGACCCATGCATTATTTACACTTGTAATAACCCAGGAACTTGTTCCGCTTCTTGTTCATCACAGGATATAACTTCTTGTACAAACGATGACGGCTGCTGCCCTTCGGGATGTGACGAAGGGAATGATAATGACTGTGGTGCTCTAGACCCAGTAGCTTTGTATCACTTTGACGAAGGCTTTGGATTCCTCGCTAGCGACAGTTCTGGGAACGGGAATGGCGGGACTGTTTACGGAGCAAACTGGACAACGGATTCTGTTTCTGGAAACGCTCTTGAGTTTGATGGTGTGGATGATTGTGTTGAAGCTAATGATTCTGAATCCCTGAACATATCCCAAACAGTTACGATAACAGCATGGATAAATCCTTCCTCCATATCATCATGGGATAGGATTGCCGCCAAATCCCATACCTCTGACACCTATCCCTACACGATGTACGGGCTGCTTTTTGATGACGCAAACCACATAAGGCTTGAGATAGCAACCGGTGGGACACAAAATATAGTCAACGGGTTGACTGTAATACCCACTAATGAATGGACATTCGTTGCAGGAACCTATGACGGCAGCAGTTTGAACTTGTACGTTAACGGTAGCCTGGACAATTCAGCTTTGCATTCAGGAAACATAGACACGAACAACATGCCGCTCTCAATCGGGAGGAGCGGCTTTGATTCGAATTATTTCAACGGCACCATAGACGAAGTCCGGATATACGACCGAGCCTTAACAGAAGGGGAGATATTGCAACTCTACAACAATCCAGGAGGCGAATCCATCCCAGGTGACATCAACAACCCCCCGGACGGTGTTGTAGACATATTAGACTTGACGGTTGTTGCCAATGACTTCGGCAAAACCTCGAATTTTGACGACCCGGATTCGGATACGGATGGTAATGGAGAAGTCGACATCTTTGATGTTGTTTTCGTGGCGAGTCGGTTCACTTAAAACCAGCTTCAGAACTTTGATTTAAAAGGACGATTATCGGTATGAATTGGCACGGGATTCTGGGCGACGCATATAACTTTTTGTTCGGTGCGGCTACCCCGAGAAATTTTGAAAAAATTGAATTTCCAACGCATACAAGTTTGGGTGTGATGCGGGGGCAGGGATTCGAACCCTGGAACACATTCCTTGAACTTCGCGTTCGAAAACGCGAAACTCGCTAAGTGAATAGGTCTTGAGCATCGACATCATCTTGAATCAGGGTTCAAGACCACACTATCGCCTTTGACCACTGCCAAGCCTTTGCCTTTTCGATGAAGCCTTTTGTGATTGCAGGCTTGCTTCCGGAAAAGGCTTCTTGGCTACCCCCGCCTGTTATAATTAAATACTAAAAGTAGTTTTTATATTTAACCTATTGACTTCAAATGGCTTCTTAGCTTTTCCAACTCACCGTAAACGTCCCTTACGTAGGTTTCCATTTCGTTGGGGGACCGCGCCTCCGGGTGTCTCGGACTGTAATCCTCTTCCTCCATTTCGTCAATGTCCTCGTGCTCGATCGTGTGGGGCTTCAGGAAAAACGAGTCCAAGGATGAAAGTATCACGTTAAGTTCGTCCACTGCCCTCTGGGCTATCTGAACCCCGTTCGCAAATTCCTTCTGTATGTCCTCCAGAACGTCCAGGGCGTCCCTCAGGTTTAGTATGTAAGAACGAAGGTTACGGATGTTCTTCAACACGTCCCTGTACTTGTCTACCTTTATGAAAAGTGGCGGGGAACCAGAAGGGGCGCGTTCCTGCGGAGCGGCTCTCAGTGGAGGAAGTTTTGGTGGCCTGAACCTCACATCCGGTCCTGGGTGTGCTCGAGTCGATCTTGACTCTTCGGGTGGTTTGGGCGGTTTTGGCGGCTGATTCTTACTTTCTTGTTTACCAAATAGTTTCATGTTTATTATTTCGCGTTTAATTAATAAATAATTAATTTGTATGCGCCGACCGGGATTTTCACGGACCTTTTGGGTGGCGAGACTTTTGTGGAAGTTTCAACTCCCGGAAAGGTTCGCTTTGAACCCGGGTTACAGGCTTGGCAAGCTTACACCTTCCGTTTGTCTGTGTCCTACCAGG
>SMTZ1_10016717_pt1 | contig 10627 bp, 8 predicted proteins | sample DeeMarSWOR136_30_FD_25667 | JGI IMG/M metagenome (IMG submission 25667) | reverse complement strand
GGGTGGTTTATAGTTCGCTGGGCTTTACGCATACGTCGGCGATTTTTTTCTGAGGGCTTTTCGTAATAGGCCATTCTCTTCATGTCTCTGATTAGTCCCTCTTTTTCACACAGCTTCTTGAAGCGTCTGATCATTTGTTGGACTGATTCGCCTGCCCGCGATTTAACTTTCAGCATAAAAAAGCAAACCTTCCTGTGCTTCTTATATCAGAAGCAATCACAAAACCACAATATACTTAATTCGTCAAAAATTGTTCGTTCCATTACTCTAAACCAGATTGTGCATTTTTTCAAGTCAAAAAATGTTAGCTAATGGTTTTTGCATAAAAAAGGTCTTTTTGCCCGATAAAATCCCAATATTTGCCCCAAAAGTCTATAATTTTACCAAATTTTCAGGATTTCTTGAGAAATATGGGCAAATATGTTAAAATAAAATAATTAAAATGAACTACTCTCTGTGTCATTCCCGCGGAAGCGGGAATCCACGTTATCACCACAGTTTTGGATTCCTGTTTTCGAAGGGATGAAAGGCTGCGTTATGCTCCTGTCAACGCGACTATTACGTCAAAGTTTGGCTGTAAATCGGTCGTTTTGAGTAAAAAACGGCGATTTTGGAGGTATCTTGTAGTTGGAGAAATTGCGTCAGACTCTGAGAGTCAGAAAAGAACGGGCGATTCTGGTCGCCGCTGTCCTCCGCGTCCCCGATGGTCCGGACGATTTGGCTGAGCTTACAGCCTTGGCTGAAAGTGCCGGCGCCGTTGTTGTGGACAGATTCCAGCAGAAAATCCGTACGATAAATCCTTCCACGTACATAGGTAAGGGCAAAGCCGACCAGCTTGCCGGCAGAATCAGGCGTTTCAAAGCCGACGTTGTGATATTTGATAATGACCTTTCCCCCGGCCAAATCCGTGAGCTTGAAGAGATTGTCAAAATCAAGGTGCTTGACCGCAGCGAGCTGATTTTGGACATATTCGCCACGAGGGCAAAGACCAGACAGGCCAAACTCCAGGTCGAGCTGGCCCAGCTGGAATATACGTATCCCAGGTTGGCCCGTATGTGGTCGCACTTAGACAGCGTAGCGGGGGCAGGCGGGGGAACCGCTGCCGGTGCGGTCGGTGGTATCGGCACCAGAGGCCCGGGCGAACAGCAGCTGGAAATCGACCGGCGATTAGTCAGCAAAAGAATCACCGAGTTGAAACGCGAGCTTGTAAATATTGACAAGCGCAGGATTCGCGAGATTAACGCTCGAAAGGGATTGTTCAAAATCTGTCTCGTTGGTTATACCAATGCGGGCAAAAGCACGCTCCTGAACACACTTACCGATGCGGGGGTCCTTGTCGAGGACAGACTCTTCGCGACGCTGGATACGCGAACAAGAAAATGGACGCCGGCCAGAGGCGCTGATGTGGTGGTCAGCGATACAATTGGTTTTGTGAAAAATTTGCCGCATCAATTGGTCGCATCGTTCAAAGCAACGCTCGAAGAGGCCGTCAATGCGGATTTGCTGCTGCATATCGTGGATGTGGCAAGTCCCGATGCGCTGCAGCAAATCGAATCTGTAAATAACGTTTTGAAAGAAATTGGCTGCGGCCAAAAACCGATTTTGGAAGTGTTTAACAAAGTCGATATTGTCAGAAGAATCGGAGAGCTTGAGATGCTCCAGACGCTCTATCCCGATGCGGTCTGCATATCAGCCAAGACCGGCTACGGACTGGAGGAATTAAACGAGGCGGTCGCCGCAAGGTACAGAGGCACTGAAATTTTGCTTCGGGTAGCCAGCAGCCAATCGAACGGCAAGGTTCAGAGCTTCCTGCGGGCGCACGGCCAAATATTAAATGAACAATACCAAGACAGCTCCGTTCTGATTGATGCGAAGCTCGGCCGAAACCAACTGCCAGAGCTAAAACGACTCCAACCCGAAAATATCGTTATAATTGAATAATGACGATTGACTATTGATTATTGATAAGTTCGTGATTCGTGGATCGTGACTCGTGGCTTGTATTTTCAGTTCGATGTTCGATATTTTGTGTTCGTTGTTCGATAACAATCAATCATAGGAAAAATGCTTATACGTAAAGCGCGTACGCGCTTTACGTACTCGTTACTCGTGACCCGTAGCTCGCATTTCGTTATGCGTATCACGTTTATCGTATATTTAAAAGACCACTTTCTTTTATTTACTGTCCCTTCCTGTCGCTGATAACGCCTTGAACTCATTGAATAAGGTCACTTCTTGCAAAAAAAGAAAAGCTCATATTCTGAATCAGGTCCAACATTTCCATGTAAATGGTTTCCATTAGGATAAAACCAAGTAGAGAGTCCAAGGTCTATAATGTTGATAGCCTGTCTCTCAAGCACGTTATCTTTTACAAGCCACTGAAACTGCTGGTCCTTATCAACGCGAACCAGCTTCCCATACGAATCACTGCCATGCATTGGCTGGACAACGGTTAGTGACAAAGTTGATTTTACACGAACGAAAGGAAGACCCGTAATTGAGATGGATTCTGTTTCAGACTGAAGGGATAACCAAAGAAGAAGATTGCCAAGTGAGACAAATCCCTGCCGGTTGCCACATATTTCGATAACTGGCTTCTTGGTCCAGTCACGCATAACCAGTTCAGCTGTAAGTGATGAACCTGGCAGGATTACCCAGTTGGGGGGATAATCAGTTCCTGTTACCATTCCATTTACCTAATCACATAATCTTAAATTCATGAATACAGACAACAGATACAAGAAGCCTCGCTTCACAGCTTACTAATGAGAGACATACCATATTGAAACCAGTTTTTCAAGGCAAAAACAGTGGAACTCGGGGCTAAATAAGTCCGCGCTTACGGTTGGGCCTTTGTATCCTGTTATTTTCCTTTATGATCACTTTCTCAATTTGCATACATCGCTTTTAGAGCCGTAATGATATAACTGACAAGTAATGATATAAGGCCGGTCAACAATGGAAAGATGTAAACAGTCACAAACCTCCGCATCGTGCTTATGTCAAAAGGCCAGACAGGTATGCGGTTAACAAGCTCCTTTAGTTTTTGCAGGCGGTCGATTATTTCCTCATCTTCCTTAGCTATTAAACGGTTATCTAAATCATTCATTATTCGAGTATATTCTTGCTGCAATTTGGTTGCTACCTTTTGCTGTTCTGCCTGTTTTGCCAACAACATAATCTTTCGGAAGGCAAGAAGAGGCCCTATGAAGATAACCGGACAAAAAATAATGTATAAAACAGAAGCCATAACGAGCAGTGGGATTGTGCGGATATCTCCCCGTTTAATGTTTACGACCAATAAGACAAGCAAATTCAAACCGAAAGCCGCCAGTAAACCGCCTAATTGGCCAAAAACATTTACGATTTTGTATCTCTTGTTCCATAAACTCACAAAGTCGCTGATATTCTTGCCTCGATATATTGCTCGTTCCGAGAGCATAAAAATAACAAACATAGGTACTGTTACAAGGAACACAAACATCATATTCCAGTCTGCCAGGAAGCCTACAGTGAGCCCCGAATCCGGATCGCTGAAAAGAACATTCGGCACCTTTACCCATGCAATAATTAGAGGAATGCCATATAATAGAAATGCGGTGATGAACCAGGGTATTAAATAGGTGCTCAGAAATGTCCCTGTTTGTATCGGCGGGCGGGTGAAAAGATAATGGAAGACAGACCAACCACATATATCTAACTTATGGAACTGTTCTGTAACATTATCATTTATATTTTCTGACTCCATAATTCCCTCAATCATTCAACGGCCCATTGCAGCATATTACCGAAACGACTCACTGCACGAAATATTCTGAACTCTCAAGGCAGATTTGTGGCTCGTCGTTCTTGACTGGTGTCCCGTCTCGCGCCTTGTGTTCCTGTTGAATTCTAACTGTTTACGGTTATCAGAACAACGGTTTTTTGCTTTTTTCTTTTGAAGTGGAGGTTAGTTGCTTAGGTTATCAGGAGAACAGGAAATCAGGTTGCAGGGTACCAGGAATCAGGATATCGGGATTATTGTGGATTAGTGAAGAGTGAGCTAAAGTAAATTAAAGTGCCTAAAGTGAACTAAAGTTGGATTACGGAAGATGGAAGATAAACATTGAGTGAATATCGAATCCTTCGACCCCTTCGGCCATCCCTTCGACTACGCTCAAGGCTACGGCTAATTCAGGGCAGGCTTTGCTCAGGACAAGCTCCATAATTGGAGCTATCTGCGTGTTTGTGTCGAAAAAAGGTCTAAATTCTCGGTAACCGATTTTCGTAGCCCGATGTCGGAAAGGCAGATAAAATTTTTTTGGAAAATTTGATTTTTGCTTTTAGGTATCAGCGTTTTTGATTGAAAATTTGCGGATATATTACCTATTTTAACACGCGAGGCCACCCTTTTGCCGCGTCTATCCTTGCTTATTTTTAAAGCAAGTATCAGTGTATTTAATTGAAAATCGTGTCGTTCGATGCATGCGGTCTTTTGTGGGATCTGCTCTTGCTTCTCATCTTGGGTGCATTGTACGAACTTGAAGAAGTACAGGAAAAATTCTTGCAAGCGGTGACAGTAATACGATAGAATAGGCCGGTCTCAAAAATCCAACTGGCCTAATGGCCTTATCAAAATGCTAACCATGATACCGGGAGGTTGGTTATGAAGTGGATGCTCCGAAGTTTGATAATTATTGTTTTGGCCCTTTGTATTGCTCAAGCCTATGGCATTGAAGGCGTCGAAATTGTTCCGGATGTTGTCTATGGACATAAGCACGGCATGGCCCTGACATTCGATGTGTACAAGCCCAAACAGGAGGCCAATGGTGTGGGGATTCTGTTTATGGTCAGCGGCGGCTGGTTTTCCAGATGGCGTCCGCCGGAACAAAGCATTAGCTGGTTCAAGCCGATGTTAGACAAAGGCTTTACCGTCTTTGCCGTACGTCACGGCAGCAGTCCGAAGTACGTGATTCCGGAGATTATCGAGGACGTACGCCGCAGCGTTCGTTTTATCCGATTGCAGGCGAAGGATTTCGATGTCGACCCCGAGCGATTGGGTGTTGCCGGTGCCAGTGCCGGTGGACACTTGTCTTTGATGCTGGGAACGACTTGCGACAATGGTGATACCGACTCTAAGGATGAAGTTCTTCGCGTCAGCGACCGGGTTGCCGCCGTGGTGGCTTATTTTCCGCCCACCGACCTCCGTCCGTTGGTCAACAAGATGCCCGATTACCCGGCCCTGAACTTCGAAGAAGAGAAGGCAGCGGCCTGTTCGCCCTTGTTGCATGTCTCAAAGGACGACCCGCCCACGCTGCTTATTCACGGTGACAAAGATGAGCTGGTACCGCTCGAACACAGCGAGAATATCCTTGCGGAATTCAAGAAACATAAAGTAACCAGTGAGCTGCTGGTTATCAAGGGTGCCGGTCACGGCTTCCGGGGTGAAGACGGCAAGCGTGCCGCCGATTCGCTGGTGGCGTGGTTCGAAAAGCATTTACTTAAAAAGTAAATCGATGTGTCTGGCCCCCGAAAAATCCGGTTCGTTTTGTTACTTAGCTTCTGTTGCGGAAAACAAAAACTGACGATGTCACACCTGCGAAAGCAGGGATCCAGGGCGAAAAAGATGGATTCCCGATTCCGCGGGAATGACTAATGCTGTTTCCGTAACAAATACTACTTAGCTGCGCAATTGTTGATCCCTTTAGATTAGCTACTCGGTTTTGGTGCAGTGAGGTTGAGAGGGGGCAAGGCTGAAACGCTCAGTAAGGATTTGGGACATTTCCCTTGATTTTTGGGCTCAAAAAGTGTATCGTTTCGTTGTGGTTGGTAAATCTGTGCTCAAAGAAACTACAGATGCGATATGGATGAAAAAAGAGGGTTCACCCCCTTAGAAATGGGAAATCCTGAACGGAAAAGAGAAAAATTTCCCAAAAGACGCGGGGAGGGGGACTGCTTCGTGGGAAGCCAAACAGACGTCCGGCAACAACACCGGGGTTTTCTAACGGGGTTCACACTTATCGAGCTTTTGGTGGTGATTGCTGTGATTGCCATTTTGATGGCCATATTGCTGCCGGCGCTCCAGGTAGCAAAGGAAATTGCCTCGAGTGTTGTTTGTTTGGGTAACCATAGAAATCTGCTCGCAGGATGGATTATATACGCCGACGACAACGACGGCGTGCTGATGTGCAATGGGGCCTGCTATGATGAGGCGAATGACGACAGCCCGTGGGTTCACCGGCCCAAGAATCCTGACGGGAGCAATCTGTCTTATAATCCGGCGCCGGAGAACATCACGAATGAGGACCGCTATCGAGGGCTCCAGCAGGGGACGATGTGGCAGTACGTTAAGGATGTGGACGTCTATCACTGTCCGGGTGACAATCGCAGAAGTACCAGGCGAGCTCCGCGTGATTGTTTTCGCAGCTATTCCATCTCCTACGCCTTCGGCGCGCTTCGCGCTAAAGACCTCACTCCTCGCGGCGGATACCAGTACTATAGAAAAATGCAGGAAGTTAAAGATGCGCCGCAGTATTATGTCTTTGTCGAAGAGGAACATAACGGCAGCCGCTATGGTGAAAACGAAGGGGGATGGCATTTGCCTTTTGGCGGCGGTACCAACTACTTATCCAACCCGGGTAGCTGGACCTTTTATGATCCTTTGGCCTCCTACCATAACAAGTCCAGCACGTTTGGTTTTGCCGACGGCCACGCGGACAGGCGCAGATGGATGGATAAACGGACCCTTGAGTTCATCAGGAGAAATGCCGAGGACCCATCTTCTCATTCCGGAATAACGACATCCTCACCCGGCAATGAAGATGTCCAGTGGTTGCTGGAGCACTTTATCGAAAGAAAACGTGTCGATTGATTATCCTGTTCTTTCATTAGCACCTCTGAAATTTAAATATATTCCTCCACTTTTTCCTTGATTTTGAACGAGGAAGTATATATTTTTATCCGTTTAATTTTTATGAAATCTTTGAAGGGAAACAGAATGAAAAGACTTGTTAGTTTGTTGCTTGGTTGCTCTGTGATTCTTATTGGCTGTGCTTCTCAAGAAGCAAATCCCATTATTGTCAATCAACCAGTGAATGAGAACCAAAGTGACACAGCGATTAACGCTCCTGTAAGTGCTCCGAGCGCCCAGGAAACGCAGACGGAAGTCGAGAACCAAAGTTACACAGCGATTAACGCTCCCGCAGGCGCTCCGAGCGCCCAGGAAGCACTGGAGGAAGTCGAGAGCAGCCGCGAACCAGATGTCATCTTTGTCCCTACGCCGCAGGATGTTGTGGACAAGATGCTGGAGTTAGTGGAAGTTAAAAAAGACGATTTACTCTATGACCTTGGCTGCGGGGACGGCCGAATCGTGGTGACGGCGGCCAAGAGGTACGGCTGCCAGGCCGTGGGCTACGACATAGACCCGGAGCGTGTGGAAGAGTCGCTTGAAAACGTGGAGAAGAACGACGTTGGAAACCTGGTTAGAATCGAGCATAAGGACATCTTCACCCTCGACCTAAGCAAGGCAGACGTAATCACTCTATACCTGCTTCCGAGTCTGAATGTGAAACTAATCCCGCAGCTGGAGAAGCTCAAGCCCGGCTCTCGGATTGTCTCCCACGACTTCCGAATGAAAGGAGTCAAGCCGGACAAGGTCGTCAAGCTAACTTCCAATGATGACGGTAGAGAACATAAGATTTTTCTGTGGACCTCGCCCCTCAAGAAGAGAAAGATAAAGGATACGGCTCCCGTTGAGAATGATTCCTTTTGAGGGTCATTTTGCTCCCGCAGTTTTATATTTCGCCGGTTCTCTGGCGAGAGACGTTTTGTATAGCCGAAAAAGTTTCGGTCATTAAGGCCAAATAAGCATTTCGAATGAGATTTAGGCAGCTCACACAATCGCCACAGAAGTTTTAAATAGTATCTTTTGCGGAAAACGAAAATCAACGATGTCACTCCTGCGAAAGCAGGGGTCCAGAGCGAAAAAACTGGATTCCCGCTTCCGCGGGAATGACAAATGCTGTTTCCGCAACAGGAACTAAATAGTGCCTCACAGGCCGTTTTAGCTATTGTTTTCTATCGGTTAAAATTATCGAAAAAAGCTTGCATTTCTGCGACTGAGTGTATTATAATAATGGCAGAGACTCACACCGAGGAGACTCATCATGTCTGGTGAAAAATCTCGGTTTGGAAAGAGCTTCTTCAAAAGAGTAGGAGAACTGATATGTATAAAGGAAAAGGATTTACATTGATAGAGCTTTTGGTGGTAATCGCTATCATCGCAGTGCTGATGGCGATATTGCTGCCGGCACTGCACCGTGTCAGAGAACAAGGCAAGCGTGCGGTTTGCCTTAGCAATCTGAAGCAGCTGGGGTTGGCGTGGATTATGTACGCCGATGAAAACGACGATGTCCTCGTCAACGGCGCGATAGGCTATAGCAATGCCGAGACCGGCTGGGGCAAACACAAAGGTGAGGTGGCCTGGGTGGATCGGCTTGCAACCGGGTGGGACGAACAACAGGACGCAATCAGGGACGGTGCCTTGTGGCCTTATGTTAAAGATGTCAAAATGTACAGGTGCCCGACGGGGCGGCCCGGAGAGGCGCTGACATACGCTATAATGTTCTCAATGAATTCTGTTAACCATCCCCCGACCCAGGGAGTAAAGGGCGCACACATCAAGAAAAGGACCGAGATTCATAATCCTGCACCTCCTTACAGAATCGTTTTTATTGATGAAGGCTGGATGACGCCGGATGCGTTTGCCGTTCATTATGACACTGAGGCGTGGTGGGATGACGCCCCCGTCCGACACGGGGACGGCACAACTCTCTCATTTGCGGACGGACACAGTGAGCATTGGAAGTGGAAAGGCATCGACACGATAAAGCGTGCCAGACTCGTCGAGCGCAGCCACCAGGGCAACTGGACACCCGAAACGCCCACGGGTTTCAGAGACCTGTACAGGATGCAGAAGGGTTGTTGGGGGAAATTAGGTTATACACCGACTCATCCATAGCCCTAACTTACTATGCTTATCTGATTTTTGTTCCGCCGGGCCTGCAAGTGAGCTGTTTGGGGCGGGTGATTGGTATACCCGGCGTCAATCACTTTGTGCTCTTGTTGATAAGGGGGCTTGTGTGGTCAGGCGGTTCTTTGATTTGATGAGCCCACCACGCTTTTAGCTGCCACTCTTGCCATGTCGGATTAAATTAATAAAAATAGCTTGCATTTCTGCGACTTAGTGTATTATAATAATTGCAAAGACATACACTAAGGAAACTGAGCATGTCTGGTGAAAATTATCGGTTTGGAAAGGCTTCTTCAAAAGAGTAGGAGAACTGATATGGGTAAAGGAAAAGGGTTTACTCCGTTAGAAATAAAAATTTCTAATGGGGCTAATAAGAGATTACCCGAAAGATACGGGGAAATTCGCCTTCGGGGAATCCGGCAACGACACCGGAGTTTTCTAACGGGGTTTACATTGATAGAGCTTTTGGTGGTAATTGCTATCATCGCAGTACTGATGGCGATATTGATACCGGCATTGCACCGAGCGAGGGAGCAGGGCAGACGAGCGCTTTGCCTGAGCAATCTGAAGCAGTTGACGATGGCGTGGATTATGTACGCCGATGATAATGACGATATTCTCGTCAACGGCGCCATAGGATATAGCAATGCCGAGACGAACTGGGGCAAACATAAAGGTGAGAGGGCCTGGGTGGATCGGCTGGCAACGGGGTGGGAAGAACAGCAGGACGCGATCAGAGACGGCGCCTTGTGGCCTTACGTTAAGGATGTCAAAATGTACAGGTGCCCAACGGGGCGCAAAGAAGAGGCGCTAACATACGCTATAATGTTTTCCATGAACGCGGTTGAACACGACTGGGTTAAAGGAGTGCCTAATGCACACATCAAGAAGAGGACCGAGATTCACAATCCGGCACCTCCTTATAGACTTGTTTTCATCGATGAAGGCTTTATGACTCCGGATGCCTATGCGGTCTATTATCACCAAGAGAATTGGTTTGACAGCCCTCCGGTCCGACACGGGGACGGGACGACCCTCTCTTTTGCGGATGGACACAGTGACCACTGGAGGTGGAAGGGCACCGATACGATAAAGCATGCCAGAGAAGAGGAAAACACCGGTCCGCAGGTCGGGTGGACGCCGCAAACACCCGCGGGTTTCCAGGACCTGTACAAGATGCAGAAGGGATGTTGGGGGAAATTAGGTTATACACCAACTCATCCGTAGCCCTGGCTCTTAAATTAACAGCGGTTGTTCCATATCAGGATGATGGCATAGTGTGGGCCGGGCGAACCTGATGTGAACAAGCTGGACAATCCAGCCTGGCCAGAGGTTACCGAGTCTTGTTGGGGTCTGCTTTTAGCTCGATGTCGGGCTTTCCCGAAAGAAGTCGTCGTACTTCCATCTTGGTGGCCCATTTGTGGGCATTGAGCCCATAGTATACTGACAGCCTGGATTTGATTGTTTTATTCCTGTTGCCTGTCTTTTTCATTTTGTACCGTTCCTCTTTTTTTATATCGACCATTATGGCAATTTTCTTTAGGATAGATTCCCGCGAGGATTTTGCGGTGGGTGGTGAGAAAAAGAAACTCCCTGTGCCTTGCAAGGGTAATTCCG
>SMTZ1_10007911_pt1 | contig 10627 bp, 9 predicted proteins | sample DeeMarSWOR136_30_FD_25667 | JGI IMG/M metagenome (IMG submission 25667) | reverse complement strand
GCCTCATTCTACATACTTTGCGGTTTTCAGCTTTTTCTCCAGCCGGTACTCCCTGTGGAGCTTGAGAACGGATTTGAGCTCTTCCAGGATTTCATCCCCCAACATGAGGCTTTGCGATCGGGAGAGGGTTTCACCCTGCATCTTCTCGAGGACCCCTACGGTGTCGGGTGTCATTGCGGGCGACAGCGCCGATGGCTCCTGACACTTCAAACACGAAACCGTGCCCCTCTCCCGGTTGAAAACAGCCATGCCCTCTCCCTTGTAAGGTCTTCCGCAAACAGCGCATCGTTCTAAGTTGATGCCGTAACCGCCAAGGGCCATGGCTCTCGCTTCAAAGATGAGAGCGATCAGGGCGGCAGGGCGGCCTTCGGCCATGGCCTCAAAAGCCTCCTTCAACAATTCGAACATGTTCGGATCAGCGATGCCCACAGGGAAAAGGATCTCGGTCATTTCGATCATGAAGCTGGCCTTTGACAGGGCTCCGAAATCCGATCGCAATGCAGGGTAAGGGTTCATGAGTTTACCCGAATGAAGCAGGCAGAGGCTCCCCTCTCTTTTCGAGGTAAACTCCAAATTGATGAGTGAACAGATGTCCAGGGCGTTCACAAAGCGTTTAAGGCTTCGACGCGCCCCTTTAGCCACACCCTTGAGTTGGCCTTTGTGAGGGGTGAAGAAGGTGACGAGGAGGTCTGATTCCCCGAAATCTTTAACCCGCATGATGATGGCAGGAGAAGCCTCTGTTATCATGGCACAAAAAAACCCTTTGCCATGGGGTACCACGGCAAAGGGCTTGGTGTCCACCATTATCATATGGTGTCAGGTCTTGACATGTGTCACAATCTCCCAATCGTGACAAGCTGCAGACGGCTCACTTTAAGAACATGCGAAGAGGTCTTTGTGTAGAATACCAAGATCCGACCCCGCTGTGTTCATTCACCATAGGTCTCCCTATGGAAAAAAACGATTGCACGCTATTGTGCAACCCATGATTCAGGTTAACCACCTCTTTCTGCGTTTGTAATGCTTCACGTCACGAAAGCTCTTTCTTCCACCCTTGTCGGTCAGGCCCAAGTAGAAATCCTTAATATCCTCGTTTTGGCTCAGCTTTTCAGACGTGTCATCCATGACAATCCGGCCCGTTTCCATGACATAAGCATAAGGCGCCACGTTGAGAGCCAGCTTGGCATTCTGCTCCACCAGGAGGATGGAGATGCGCTGCTCTTCATTAAGCTGCATGATGATCCTGAAGATTTCATGAATGAGCTTTGGAGCCAAACCCATGGAGGGCTCGTCAAGCAGGACCAGTTTGGGCTCAGTCATCAAAGCTCTTCCCACCACGGTCATCTGCTGCTCACCACCGCTCACAAAGCCTGCGACTTCGTTGCGTTTCTCCTGCAGCCTGGGAAAGTAGTAATAGACGAGCTCTAAACCATCCTTGACCGAGCCTGTTTTTCTGAGATGGGCCCCTACTTTGAGGTTCTCCTCCACCGTGAGGTGCTCAAAGACCCGGCGGCCCTCGATGACCTGAACGATGCCCATCTTGGCGATGATCGCCGCCCTTTCATGATGGATGTGTTGTCCCTCATACTCGATGGCACCGTCGGTGACCTCGCCGTCTTCCACCTTGAGAAGCCCTGAAATGGCCTTAAGGGTCGTGCTTTTACCAGCGCCGTTGGCGCCGAGGAGGGTCACGATGCCCCCCCTCGGCACCTGGATGGAGACGCCCTTCAGCACAAGGATCACCTCGTGGTATCGAACCTCAATATTGTTGATTTTCAAAATGGCTTCTGCTGCTTCCAAAGCCTCACCTCCAAAGGGAATAAAATCGCCTTGCGATTTTATCAAAGGCGGCTAGGCCGCTCAAGTTTGTTGTTTACCAGCCAAACCACTCCTTTTCCCATTTTTCGGGCCAACGCTGTTTCACGTCCACCTTTTCCACCACCTGAAACTTCCCATTTCTCCATTCCTGCACAATGCAACCAGTTGTGGGCCTGTGGTCAGTGGATGTAAAAGTGATGGGTGCGGCACCAAGGCCAATGTCAAAGTCTCTCATGGTCTCAAAGCCTTTTGTCATGATGCTGTCCCCGGTCAACTCACCGGCACGATCGGCTCTCTTCATAGCCTCCCACGTAATCAGGGCATCACCCCAGGCCTGAATCGTTCGAATGAGCCTTTTTTCCTGAGGCACATCAGAGTGTACCTTTTTGGCATACTCCATGACGGTGTCCATGAACTTATAATCCTGTCCGTAAAAGCCGCACGGCGTTCCTCCCATGACCCCTTCAGCCGCTTCTCCTGCAAGTCGGGGGAGATTTTCATCAAAACCCCAGTTGTTGATGATCCAGTCGGCGCCCAGTCCCAAGCCAAAGGCGTCGCGGATGGTGGCAGAAACAGACATGGTTGTGTTACCGTGCCAGACTAGATCAGGCTCAAATTTCTTTAGGGCCATGATTTGGCTCTTAGCATCCACGGCTGACAATGACACGTCCTGGTCCGGCCCGATCTCAAATCCCAAAAGCGTGGCCTGGTCTTTGATGGCTTTAATAGGCGCGCTGCAATAAGGGTGGGCGAAGTGAAAAGCACATGCAAAACGGGGCTTTCTCTTGCCGTAGTCCTTATGCTTGGGCCATTTCTTGTCATACCAGGCTGTGATGGCAGCCCTTGCATTCGTGGAATAGTCAGATGAGAAGAAAAGATTGTATCGCGTCTTTGCCGGATTGGTGAGGTGGGCTGAATAGGACGCTGACACATAAGGAATTTTGTCTTTATTAATCGTGGGTGAAAGTGCTTCCGTATCACCGGTTCCCCATCCCATAATAGCAATGCACCCTTGTCTCTTTAAGAGCTTGTATTTGGTCATTGCCTCCGGGACTTTGTAACCATAGTCAAACCAAATAAACTGGATTTCCTTTCCGTTGACGCCCCCTTGGTCATTGATGTATTCATAGGCCTCAACCATGCCAAGGGCGTAATCTTTGCCTACGTCCGAGGTGGCACCCGTGGTATCCATAATACCCCCGATTTTGATTTTCTCAGCCACGGCAGACGAGGAAAGGCCCATAATAAAAAAGATGGATAGAAACAAGACAAACAAGCCTGAAAGAATCGACTTTTTCATAAGTTTTTCCCCTTTCGATGTTAAATGATACTCGTTTAAGCCACTTGTTATCAACCTTCTACGGACATCTAAAGTCTCACCACCTCCTTTCTCATAGCAACAGTGTTCGTTGTCTGCTGGCGGGAAATAGTCATCTCTGAATCATTAGTCCTCCCTCGCATATTTCTGTTAAGTTTTCCTTTCTTTCGTACGCATTCTCCGTCAACAAACAACCGTGAAGCGTTGTGAAGCTAATATGAAAAAGGCCACAGATTGAAATAATTCTTGACCTGCCACCAGCGGTAAGCAAGGCCGTTTGGTTCGTAAATCAGAAAAGCACAGATGGCTAAGCCGAAAGCGGAATCCTTTATATAGGCAAAATTGATAAGCAATTGAGGGTAGTACTGCGATAGGGGGATTACAGCCCATTGGAGGAGCTCCATGATGATGACCATAAAGGCGGATCCGAAAATAACCCCATGTATTGATCCAACCCCTCCAATCAGAATGACACCTACCAACCACAGGGACCAGAACCAGGTAAAGTGCTCGGGGCTCAGGGCGGCTGTATTGCTTACCCAGAATGCCCCAGCAATCCCTCCCATAAATCCCGCCGCGAAAAAGGCCAGTAGTTTGTACCAGACAATATTGATCCCCAGGGTCTCAGCCGCTATATCGTTATCCCTGATGGCCACCCAAGCCCGCCCAACCCTTGAACGAAGGAGATTTGCCATGATTGCCACCAAGCCTGTAAGCAATATCGCCATCAGGTAATAGATCTCAATCTCAGTATCGATGACCCATGGACCGATCTTAATGGTGCCCGGGGGCAGAGAAAAAGCGTGTCCCCTTCCTCCAATCTGGCTGACATATTGTGTGATCACGAAATCGACAGTAATGAACTGGGCGGCCATGGTGGTGAGAATCAGATAGAAACCTTTGACTTTCGCACAGGGCAGTCCAAAGAGAACACTCCATATGCCGGCGACCAGGGCTGCAATAATAATGCTTGTGGGATAAGCAAGGCCCCAATCCAGAATAAGCTGGGGCCAAGGAAACTGAAGGACGAGGAGTGTGCTGGTATAGGCCCCTACGGCAATAAAGGCAGAATGCCCGAGGGTGATTAATCCGGAATAGCCAATGAGCAACTGGACACCCAGGGCACCCATAGATGTGTAGCCTATCATGGTTGCCACACTCATCCAGTACTCGGAAGTGAAAAGGGGAATACCAATGAAAAGTACGCCTAGAAGCAGAATCATTTTGGTTTTTATGAACCTGGTCTGCCACCAGCCCTGATCTGTTGCGTAATTTTGATGGTAATCACCGCACGGCAACCAAACGGTGGACATAAAATAACCTCACTTATAAAATCGCCCAGCGATTTTATACTCTTTCGATCCTTTCCCATCCCCACAGACCGTAAGGTTTGAAGAGGAGAAAGACCGCCATGAAAGCAAAAGGCATGGTTTCTTTTACGCCGCCGGGAAAATATACATCGAGATACGTGCCCGACAGATTCTGAAGCACCCCGATAATAATCCCTCCCACAATGGCGCCTGGTACGGAATTGAGCCCTCCAAGTACCACGGCGGGCAAGACCAGAAGACCCAAGGAACCCACAGAGATGTTGATGCCATTGATATTCCCGAGCAGGGCTCCTCCCACACCGGCACTCATAAATGCAATGGCCCAGGCCGCTGCATAGACAAACCTGGCGCTGACCCCTAAAGAAAGGGCAGCGGTTTCGTCATCAGCTGTGGCCTGCATAGAGAGACCCCAGCGCGTGTATTTGAAAAAGGCGACAAAAACGATGAGCAAGACGATGGCGAGGATGAAGGACCAGAGGTAGACGGGGGAAACCTTGAGGAATCCGATGGAAATCGGCTTAATGGAGAAAACGGCCGGGGTAAAAACCCTTGTATCAGTTCCCCATATGAATTCTACGATCCCCCTGAAAAAGAACGAAAGTCCCACGGTGACCATGATTACGGCCAGAATCGGTTCACCGATGAGCTTGTCCAGAAAGATTCTTTCCGTCAAGACTCCCAAGGCAATGCCAATGAGAAGGGTGCAGACAACGGAAAGAACAAAAGGGAAACCCATCTGATAAAAGGTGAGGGCTACATAGCCCCCAATAAGAGTCAACTCCCCCATGGCTAGGTTCAGGACCCCCGAGCACTTGTAAATCAAAACCCATCCTAGAGCTACGAGGGCGTAAATCCCCCCTACCAAAATGCCTGTGGTTAAAGACATTAAGAACAGCTCCATGCGCCGTCCCCCTAATATGGTTTATTGGCCCAATGCTCGCATCTCATAGATACCCACTCTTTGCTGCATTGAGTTTTCAAGGTTGAGCTATTGAGGCTCTATAAAATCGTTTTCTGAATGCGAAGATCGGTCTTGATGCGCTGTTCTCTGCCGTCCTCGTAAGTGATGGTGGTGTCCATGTGCACCGCCTCATCATCCGTGTACAGAGCATTCACAATGTCCTTGTATCTGTTTTCTACAAAGGCCCGCCTCAGCTTGCTGGTTCTTGTCAGTTCTTCATCGTCTGCGTCGAAGACCTTGTAGAGGTTTACAAATTTGTGAATTTTAGCAGGCGTTGGAAGGTCTCTGTTCGCCTCTTCGATTTGCTTCTGAACCAAATCATAGACCTCGGCTTTCTGGGACAGTTCCGGGTAGCTCGTGTAGTTGAGCTTTTTCTCGTCGGCCCACTTGCCCACCACGGAGTAATCAATGCACATCACCGCAGTCACAAAGGGCCTGTTGTCGCCGATGACCCAGGCCTCCCGGATAAAGGGGCTGAATTTGAGTCTGGTTTCAAGATACTGCGGCGAGAAGGGTCTGCCATCGCTCAAGGTCATCACATCTTTGGAGCGGTCAAAGACCACGAGGTGTCCATCCTCATCAATGAACCCGCGGTCTCCTGAATAAAGCCAGCCGTCCGCCAGGGTTTTCTCGGTCGCCTCTTCATTCTTGTAGTACCCCAGAAACACCGACGGGCTCTTGGATATGATTTCACCTTCTTCCGTGATCGCGACCTCGGTTTCAGGGATGGGCGTGCCCACCGTGTCGAATTTCACATCGCCGTCCCGGTGCACAATGGAGATCCCCGCGATTTCCGTCTGGCCGTAAATTTGCTTGAGATTCACCCCCAGGGCATGGAAAAACCGAAAGTGGTCCGGCCCCATGGCGGCGCCACCGGTGTAGGCGTGTCTCAGGCGGGACATCCCCAGGTGATCCTTGAGCTTCTTTTGCATGAACACGGAAGCCAAAAAATGAAGGAATCTCCAGTTCCAGGAAACCGGCTTTTTTTCAAATTTCAGGTTGGCCACTTTGTAACCCACCTTGGTGGCAAACTCATAAATCTTTCGTTTGATCCAGGTGGCGTCGATATACTTGACCTGAACTTGCCGTGTCATGCCCTCATAGAGCCTGGGCGGAGCGAACATGACGTGGGGACCGATCTCCCGGAGATTTTCGAGTGCTGTGTCCGGTTCCTCAGGAAAGTTGAGCGTGTATCCGATTTGAAGCCCGCACGATATGGACATCATCTGCTCGCCGATCCAGGCAAAAGGGAGGTAGGAGACAAAATCATCCGAATCATAGCACGGGTCTACAGCCATGAGATTGTGGCCCATGGTGAGCATGTTCCAATGACTTAACAAGGCGCCTTTGGGAAGCGCTGTGGTTCCCGATGTGTAGAAGAGAAGGCAGATGTCGTCCCCTTGGCCTTCATGGATGAGGTTTTCGAAAAGGTCGGGCTCTTTCTCGTCCAGTTCTTTACCCAATTCCTGGACTTTTTCCATACTGATCAAGAAGTCCTGGTGGTAATGCCGCATGCCTTTGGGATCATCCCAGATGATTTTTTCCAGCTTGGGACAGGCGTCTTTTATGGAAAGGGCCTTATCCACCTCTTCCTGGGTTTCGCCCACAAAAAATTTGGCATCGGAATGGTCAATGATGTACTTGACCTCATCCATCATGCAGTCTTGAAAGAGCCAAACTCCGACGCCACCGCCACAAAGGGCGGCCATTTCAGCCCAAAGACCTTCGGGTCGGTTGTCCCCGATCATGGCCACCTTGTCACCCCTTTTGAGTCCAAGGCTGACCATGCCGAGGCAGAGATGCTTCACGTTCTCATAGTAGTCGTGCCAGGTGAAAGGAATCCAGATACCGAATTCTTTTTCCCGCATCGCCACCTTGTTCTTTCCGTATTTCTTGCACTGCTGTAGAAAGAGCTTTGGTATGGTGAGATCCTTGGTCATCTCAATCTGAGGTTGGCTCATCTTACCCCTCTACCTCCTTGTGGCATAAAGCTCTTCTTCACCTAAATAGGCTTTGATGACATCGGGGTTGTTCTGCACCTCCGTCGGCGTGCCGTCGGTGATCTTGTTGCCGAAATTCAGGACAAAGACTTGGTTCGAGATATCCATGACAACGCCCATATCATGCTCCACGAGGATGCACGTGACCTTCCAGCGCTCCTCCTCGTTGATGTCCAGGATAAAGCGGGCCATATCCTCCACTTCTTCCAGGTTCAACCCTGCCAGAGGTTCGTCAAGGAGAAGCAATTCCGGGTTAAGGGCAAGGGCCCTTCCAAGCTCGACCCGTTTTTGGAGTCCGTAAGGAAGCATGTGAACCGTCTTGTGCCGGATGCTTTCGATTTCGAGAAGGTCGATGATCTCTTCTTCGATAAATTTTCTTGCCTGCAGTTCCTCATTCCTGGTCTTTCCCACATAGATGGAGCCGCTAACAATGCCCGTCTTCAAGTGGATATGTCTTCCGAGGCGGATGTTGTCCAACACGGTCATGCCGCCGAAGAGCTCAATTTTCTGAAAGGTTCTGGAGATGCCCAGCTTGGCCCTGGCATAGGGTTTCAGGTGGTTGATTCTATCACCTTTGAAATAGATATTTCCTCTCTGAGGCCTGTAGAGGCCGTTGATGCAATTCATCATGACCGTCTTACCGGCCCCATTCGGGCCGATGATAGAGTGAATCTCTCCCTTTTTCACCTCCATGTCCACACCTGCGAGGGCGGCGACCCTGCCGAAGTACATATGGACGTTTTCAAGTTTGAGGATGGTCTCACCCTCGTTTGGATTTGCAGCCTGAGTCATGGTGCCGAGCCTCCATCGGGTCCACGAGACGATCACATACAATGAAAAGGAAGTTTTTGGTAGGGAACAGTACGCTAAGATCCTACATCCTTTACTTTTTTGGCTTATTCTTGTCAACCGAAATTTGTTACACCAAGTTTACCTTAGAGGCGCAGCTATGTCACAGTTACATTATAGTTGATACATAGCTAGTATCACGTCCCAGAAATAACTTGAATAAGTTATCGCTTGATCGCGGGGACGTCGGGAGGTGGTCGTCCAGCCCGCAACCCAAATCCCCACAAAGCTTGTTGGATGCCCCCGTCATGTCAATAGGGGCATCGTGCAGGCCCAGGAGATATAGGGCGTTTCACAGACTATCTTCTGGGCCCGCCCGCCTCGCCTGAGCGGCTCGCGATGGCGGGCGGGGCTGCTCAGCAACAAATATTAGGGACAGGGGGCCGTTCCAAAGGCATGGGAGGTATGGTTGCGGGCTGGACGACCACCTCCTGACGGCCCCGGAAAACCCAATCTTGACCACTCCTTCTTCGGCAATTATGAAATGAATTTCTGGGACGCGACACTAAAAGGTGGTGGGCATCATTTGAGGAATGAGATGCTTCTGACATTGATCCAAGAAGTAGTCGTCGGTCATTCCGGCGATGAAGTCGCGTACGATCTCAGCAGGTGGGGTCTCATTCTTATATTGCAAGGACATGCCCTCCAAAAACTCCCTGTAGATGTCCGATTCTTCGTTGCCCGATTCCAGATCGTCGAAGTATTTCTCAAAAAGAAGTTCGAACATGAGCTTAATCTTAGGGGTCTGCCTCTTGACCTTGTCGCTAATGTAAATATGGTTGTGGTTAAACGTCTTCAGTTCGTTGAGGGCCTCACCCACCTCTTTGCTAAAGGAGACATAAGATTTTTCAAGGCTGTTGACCACGAGATCCTCGACCAAGGTGTAAACGATCGTTCCGTTCGTGTCCCCCAGGATTCGGCGGCAATTCTCGGGTATATCGCCTCGGGTGATGAGTTTCAGCCTGATGGCATCCTCAATGTCTCGACCCACGTAACTGATGGCATCAGCCATCCTCACCACACATCCCTCCAGTGTCATGGGCGATATGTCCACGGAAGGGTTCTCCTCTTTGTCTTTCATCTCGCTTTCGAGGCGGGAGAAGTTCTTGTCCTTCTTGGGGAAGAGGGCCTGGCTGTAAAGCTCCCCGTTATGACACAGGATGCCGTCCAGCACCTGCAGGGTCAGGTTCCAACCTTTTCCTTTCCTTTCGATTTTTTGCAGGGAACGAACGCTCTGAAGATTGTGGAAAAAATGCCCCAGACCGTATTTCCGCGAAAGCTCTGAAAGGAATGTCTCTCCGTCGTGACCGAAAGGGGCATGCCCGATGTCATGGCCGAGGGCAACAGCCTCTATGAGATCCTCATTGAGCTTGAGAAGGCGTCCGACGGTTCTGGCGATTTTTGAGACGAGCTGAACATGGAGCACCCGATGGGTAATGTGATCGTTTTTAATGAGATAGAAGACTTGGGTTTTGTCGATGTAACGGGAATAAGCCAAAGAGTGAAGAATGCGGTCCGCATCCAGAGAGAAATTTTGCCTGTGACCGATCAGGACTTTTTCCTCCTCCTTTTGCCTGATTGCCTCCTGGCTCGGACAAGCGTATGGTGACAGCCTTTCCTTTTCATAACCGTCAAGGCGAATTCTGATTTCTCTGAGGCGATCTCCTTTTCTCAAAGCGCCTAATCCCCCTTGTTTTCCTTTTTTTGGACAGCTTTCTTAAATTCTTTCCAGATGTTCTTGCCTCTCTCGGAGATGATTTTATGGGCCTGATCGGTGATCACGCGGGACTGGCGTTGGAGTTCCGGGTCTTCAGGGGCCTGCCTGCCTTCTTTCTTGTATTTCCATCGCAAGATCGACTCGGTGACCTTGGTCCCCGTGTTTCGCGCCATTTTCTTGAGTTCTTGTTTTTTGTCTCTGTCCATGCTGCTGTGACCTGGGCGGTGAAGAGCTTTTTCCAATGCTTTTAATATAGAGAAATGGGATAATGAACGTCAATGGGGTTGATAGAAAGTTTTTGCTTGAAAAAGGGATTTTCGGGTGCTAATTGATATTGTTTAATATTTTTCCGGTTTGAAACGGAAAAAGTGAAGGATTTCGGAAATATAGGAAGATCTTGGCATAAAAACAAAATTCGCACCTTCGGATAAACCCCGGTGCCCCACCGTGGGGAGGAGTCATCCGAGGGGAGGAAAAAACCGCGGGATAGAGATCATTCGAGGTCTCGCCAGATTCAGGAGGACTGCATGGCTGTATCGATCAACATGAAAGAGCTTTTGGAAGCCGGGGTCCATTTTGGGCACCAGACAAGGCGGTGGAACCCCAAAATGAAACCCTACATTTTTGGATCTC
>SMTZ1_10007910_pt1 | contig 10627 bp, 6 predicted proteins | sample DeeMarSWOR136_30_FD_25667 | JGI IMG/M metagenome (IMG submission 25667) | reverse complement strand
ACATCAGAGGCTCCTATTCGCACGAGCCGGCACGGATGGAAGTACTCCTGCTGGCGATGCAGGGACTGGGCAAGCCGGGAGCTCACCAGCTTACCTGGGTAGGTGGGTCGTTTTTCGGCAGTAATACATTGGGACGCGAGGTCCCTCCTCTGGCACCCGGGGGTGTCGTCAGACCAGTGGTAAGAGCCGCATATCGCGGAGCCGGTGCCTCCAGGAAACCTCCAGACCTACAGAAACAACTTATACCCAAGACCATGATCCATGACGCTATTCTGGATGGGCACTTTGATATCTATGGAAGCTCAGACCAAATGGCTCCGGTTAATGATCAATTCAAGAGATATGTATACCCCGCTGAGGGTTGCTCGCCAATACATATGATATGGACGGATACGCCCTGCCTGCTGACCTGCTGGAATGACAGCAACCGGAACGTGGATGGCTACCGCCACCCGTCGATTGAATGCATGGTCGCCCAGCACCCGTGGCTGGAAAACGACTGCCTCTTTGCCGATATCATCCTCCCGATTAATACCAAATTCGAACAGAACGATATAGGAAGCGACCATGAAAGCGCTCACTTTATTAGCATATTCCTTGAAGATAAATGCATTGAGCCCATAGGAGAGTCCAGGAGCGACTACGAAGCAGTAGCCACCGTGGCTGAGAAGATGGGTCTGCTGGAAAAGTACACTGAGGGTAAATCTATCGACGAATGGATTAAGCACGGTTTCGATAATTCTGGCGTACCAGAAGCGGGGTTGTGTTCATGGGAGAAATTTCGTGAAAAGAGGTACTACGTCGTCCCGACTGATCCTAATTGGAAAAAATACCGGGCCGGCATGATTGAGTTCTACGAAGACCCCAAGAAGCACCCGATGTCGACACCCACCGGTCTGATTGAATTTTACTCAAAGGGCCTGGCCGAACACTTCCCGGATGACGAGGAGAGACCGCCGGTACCCCACTGGATACCCTATGGCGAGTCCCATAAGGAAAGCCTGCTGCTTGACAGGGCCAAGAAATATCCTTTACTCGTTTGCTCAAATCATCCCAGGTGGCGGGTACACGCCCAGCTGGATGATATCAACTGGTTCCACGAAATCGTCACCGGCAAGGTGAGAGGTCCGGACGGGTATCTCTACGAGCCCGTCTGGATGCATCCCTCAGACGCCGAAAAGCGAGGTATCAAGAACGGTGACGTCGTCCAGATATACAACGAGAGGGGTATCGTCCTTTGCGGCGCTTACGTTACGGAGAGGATTATGCCCGGCGTTGCCTACGTAGACCACGGCGCCAGGTACGACCCCATCGTTCCCGGCGAAATCGACCGCGGCGGCGCCATCAATACCATTACCCCGCATCTGGGAACCTCGAGAAACTGCCGGGGCGGCATGGTCGTCAGCGGCTTCCTCGTCGAGGTAGCGCCAGTCGACCTGGACGAACTGCGCAAGAAATACCCCGAGGCATTCAGCCGACCCTATCATCAAGCCTCTGGCCTCCATTTCGATAGAGTGTTAGCTTGATAAAGACATGAGATGGTGAAATAAAGTCTTTAAGAGGTGAAAATATCAGTGAAAAAGGAAAATCATGGAAAAGCAACCGCAGGAGAGAAGAGCATTTGCAAGGGGCTTGGATTTTGCTCAGTATCATCGGATGCAAACTCATCAGTTATTGATATCAAGAACGGCAAAATAATTAGGATTAGACCCCTGCATTATGATTGGAAATACAAACCCGAAGAATTCAATCCCTGGAAGATAGAGGCTCGCGGCCAAGTATTCGAACCATGCATGAAATCACTGATACCGCCTTTCAGCCTTGCATATAAGAAGCGAGCTTACTCACCCAATAGGATTTTGTATCCATTAAAGAGAGTTGATTGGAACCCCAACGGAGAAAGAAATACTCAGAACCGGGGCAAGAGTGGCTATGTCAGAATCTCATGGGACGAGGCTCTGGATATAATCACCAGTGAGATAAAGAGGGTCATCCAGAAATACGGGTCATCCTACACGATCCTCGCTCAGGGAGACGGTCATGGGGAAACAAAAACCGTACACGCTGGCCATGGCGTCCAGAGGAAGCTCCTTGAACTTCTGGGGGGGTATACTTCACAGCAGAGGAATACAGACAGTTGGGAAGGATGGTACTGGGGAGCTAAGCATGTCTGGGGATGCGAACCTGTAGGTCAAATGGATCCGGTAACTAATGTATTTCCGGATATAGCCGAAAATACAGAGGTTATGCTGTTCTGGGGCTGCGACATGGAAACTACCACATGGGGTTGGCAAGGACAGCTTCCGAGCCGAATGTGTTACTGGTTTACTGAGCTCGGCATAAAGCAGATATATATCTGCCCGGAGGTAAATTACGGGGCAGCAGTTCACGCCGATAAATGGATACCCATATTGCCCAATACCGATGCGGCTATGCGCTTGGCCATAGCCTATATCTGGCTCACCGAAGGTACCTATGACAAAGAATATATTGCGACACACTCCGTCGGATTCGACAAGTTTGAGGAATACGTGCTGGGCAATGAAGACGGAATTCCCAAGACCCCTAAATGGGCAGAGGGTAAATGTGGAGTGCCTTCCCGGATTATCAAGGCACTGGCCCGGGAGTGGGCTTCTAAAAAAACCTCAATAGGGCATGGCAACGGTGGCTCTGCCATCCGAGGGCCATATGCACATGAACCCGCCAGGCTGGAGGTTTGCCTATTAGGCATGCAGGGATTGGGGAAACCCGGAGTACACTTCGTCAAATGGATTGAGTGGGGCCTTTTCTGTGCCCCGGGTCAGTATCCTATGCCCCAGGGGGTAGTATTACCGGATGTCAATGCTGCCAATCATGGCCAGCGGACGCTCAGTCCAGCGGTGAGGAGAGGCATGGCGGCCGATGGTGAATCCGTGCCAGATATGGCATCCAATGTACATTTTGTACCCAAGACCCTTATTCATGATGCCATCCTTAATCCTCCACTTACCTGGTACGGTACTACCGGTGCCGGTTCGCCGCGGGAAAACCAGTTCGTCCAGTATAAATATCCAGCAGATAATTGCCCCGAAATACACATGATTTGGTCTACAACACCTTGTTTAACGACGTGCTGGAATGACAGCAATACCACAACTAGGGCTTACCAAAGTCCCAAAATTGAGTTTTTCCTAGTACAGCACCCTTGGATGGAGAATGATTGCCATTTCGCCGATATCCTCCTCCCGGTTAACACCAAACTCGAGGAAGAGGATATATCCGCCGACACCTTTAGCGGCCAATTTCATACGGTCATGTATGAGGACCGATGCATAACTCCCAAAGGAGAGTCCAAGACTGACTACGAGATAGTCTGTATGATAGCCGAAAGATTGGGGCTGTTTAAAGAGTATACCAAGGGTAGGTCTTTCGATGACTGGATTAGATTTGGATATGATCATTCAGAAATAACCTCTATGATTAGCTTCGAGGAACTCAAAGAAAAGAAATACTATGTTGTACCAACTGACCCGGAGTGGAAGAAATACAAGCCTGGTTTGAGGGGCTTCTATGAAGACCCTGAGAATAATCGTCTGACAACACCAAGCGGTAAGTTAGAGTACTACTCTCAAGCTCTGGCAGAGCATTTCCCCGATGACAATGAGAGACCGCCGGTTCCCCACTGGATTGAAAAAGGAGAGAGTCATGATGAACGACTGTCCAGTGAGAGAGCTAAGAAATACCCACTGCTCATCATGTCCAACCATGGCCGATGGCGTATCCACGCCAATCTCGACGACATAAGTTGGTTCCATGAAATTGTAACCTGCAAGGTCAAGGGTCCCGATGGATACCATTATGAGCCTATCTGGATTAATCCGGCGGACGCTACCAAGAAAGGTATCGCTAATGGTGATATAGTCAGGGTGTTCAACGAGAGGGGCAGCGTTCTCGCCGGTGCCTACGTCACGGAGAGGATGATGCCTAGTGTGGTATACATTGATCACGGTGCCAGATACGACCCAATAGTTATAGGTGAACTCGATAGAGGTGGTGCTATTAATACCATTTCCCCACATAACGGGACTTCTAAAAACTGCTGGGGGATGGCAACCAGCGGTTACCTAGTGGGGATAGAGCGGATTAACTTGGGAGAATTGAGGACCAAGTATCCTGAAGCCTTTAATAAACCCTATGATAACGCTACCGGGCAGGTAATTGAGCGGGTGATGGCCTGAATATAAACGTCTATTCGAAAAGCTTATTCACACCCAATAACCGAACTTTTCCACCAACCAACTGTATGGGGTTATTACCAATTTAGTCGATATTTGAATAACAATATTACGAGACGTTAGATAACCAGAAAAAGGTTCCTTTTTTTATTTTACAATATTACACTCAATAATTTGGTTAATACACATCTTATCAAGCTTGTATTTATATGTGAATATCATCATTAAATGGAGAAAATCATCAAGGTTGACAGGGGAGTAGATGAGGTGGTAAACTTTAGAAATTTTAATATTTGAAAAGGTTATTTCAAAAATCATGTATAAGAGTACAAAAACCGTATTGAAAGCGTTAGACATTCTAGAAACATTCTTACAAAATGACGGGCCACTCAACCTCTCTGACATATCACATACCACAAAAATTAATCCGGCTACTACTTACAGGTTAACATCAACTCTACTGAAGAGAGGATATCTATCGCAAGGAAGAAACAAAGGTAAGTATTCTCTAGGATTGAGACTAATGGACTTCAACTACGCCATCCGTCGGAACTTGAAGTTCATTGATTTTGCTTATATATCTTTAAGTAAACTCCGTCGGGAAGTTAACGAGTCAGTCTACCTCGCAATTAAGGATGGTGATGAATCAATTGTCATGGAGGAAATTGGGGTAGATGACGAACTGAGAATTAACTCCCCCATCGGTAAAAGACTAAAACTTCATTGTACAGCTGGGGGAAAGATATTCCTGGCAAGTCTTTCTGATGAAGAAAGGGCAGATTATTTTAGCCGAAATCCCCTCCAACCTTTTACCAAAAACACAATCACCGATATTGCTCAACTTGAAAAGGAACTCAAAACTGTCAAAATGGAAGGCGTCGCATTCGATAGAGAGGAATATCGCATGGGAATTTGGGCAGTTGCTGCTCCAGTTTATGATACCGGTCGTAACGTTATTGCCATCACCGGTTTACTAGTATTACGCTCTCATGTCACCGAAGAAAATACGCAGAAATACGGCACGGCTATAAGGAGTTGCGCTGGTGAGATATCCCAGATAGTTACGCGCATCATGTAAGATGAAGGTTGATTTTTCATATACGAATAGGCTTATTATCCGGAGGAGAAAGATATGTTAGAGGAACAGAATCGAGACACCATCTGTGAACCCGCCCGAGATATTGATATCTGCTATCAGGCAGATGTTGTAGTGGTAGGTGGCGGTCCGGGTGGTCATTCGGCAGCGATAGCCGCGGCGCGGAATGGGGCAAAAACAATATTACTAGAGAGATACGGGCATCTTGGCGGAATGGCAACCGGCGGTATCGTTATCCAGATTCCTCACATGAGCGATGGCGGTACCGAGCCGATAATCGCCGGCCTTGCCCTGGAGTGGCTTGAAAGACTGGATAAAGTAGGTGGTACACTACGACCTAGTATGCAAGACATAGGTTCGGATGATGCTGAGTTAGTATCCAGATGGCGACGTTTCATGGGTAATGTGATCAACGGGCGTATTGAGCATACCGCCTGGGTGGACCCCGAGTTGTTGAAATGCATCCTCAATGATATGACAGAGGATGCAGGCGTCAAACTTCTTCTCCATTCCTGGGGGACCCGGGTGCTGGTGGAGGATGGTAAAGTTAAGGGGGTTTTCTTTGAAAGTAAATCAGGACGCCAGGCCATACTCGGAGAAGTGATTATCGATGGTACCGGCGATGGTGATTTACTACCCTCGGCAGGGGCTGATTTTGATAGTGTATGGGATTCCACGTCACGAAGTTCCATGCTGGCTTTAGTTTTTCGACTCGGTAATTGTGATTACCAGAAACTCTGCGATTACCGGGAAGGTGACCCCGACCAATACCAGCAGCTGATGAAAGGACTCGCTGAATATGCCGGTACGCGCTTATTACCTCTGCCTTCACCGCGAAATGATGTGATGTGGGTTAATAACTGGATACCAGGACTGGATTGCACCAGCGTAGAGGACCTCACCACACTTGAAGTCAAGATGCGCAAAATAATGAGAAAAGGACACAAGTTTCTCAAGGAGAACGTACCCACTTTCGAAAACAGCTTCATCATCGATACTGCTCCCCAGACTGGAACCCGCGGTGCACGCCGCCTCGTTGGAGAATACGTAATAACCGAAGAAGATTTTAAGACTTCCAAGAAGTTCGAAGATACAATTGCGGTATTCCCACGACTCGGCAGGCCGGGAAGTATTGAGACTCCCAGGCATGTCTATATTCCCTACCGGGCGCTTGTCCCGGTAAAAACAGAAGGCTTACTGGTTGCTGGTCGAAGCTTCGCTTCAGACCAGATGGCCAATAATATGGCTAACCTGATCCCGCATTGTATCGCCATAGGTCAGGCTGCTGGCACAGCTGCGTCCATCGCCATAAATGAGGGTATAAGCCTTCGTAAAGTGGATTACCATACCTTACAAAAAAAATTACTGGAGCAGGGAGTCACCTTACCGGGAGTGATTTTGACCGAGATCAAATGAACTAGACTTCAGATCATAATTTAAAATTCTGATAAGGAGGTGATTATCTGAAGAAGAGGAATCTTGTAAGCTAATTAAGTTATAAATGATTCTAATCAAGGAGGGCAAAATGAAGAAATTATTGTTGATATTCACCATGTTACTTATTGTGTTTGCCATGATTCTTTCGGCTTGTGCCGGGCCAGAGGAGGAAACGACTATACCACCAACTACAGCCCCTACTACAACGCCTACTACGGCACCAACCACCGCTCCTCCAACCACCGCACCGCCGACTACATCACCAACAGCACCACCCACGACTACAGAACCTGAGCCAGACATGTATGGTGGTATTTTCAAGCAGGCATTAACAGTAGGACCAGCTACACCCTTAGGTTACCCGCCTGAGTCTGCTCCTGACGCCTATTCTCTTGCCGCGCACTCTCTGGAACGACTGATACGCGTGAAAACTGACGGCACCATCGAACCCAAGTTGGCCACTTCCTGGGATGTCGACAAGGAAAATCTGACAATGACCTTTTACCTGAGACAGGGAGTCAAATTCCACGACGGCACGGATTTTAACGCACAGGCGGTTAAATGGAACTTCGACCTCGCTATAGAGGCGGGTAAAGCGTCCGATTGGGATTCAGTGGAAGTGGTTGATGATTTCACTATTCGCATTAATCTAAATAAATTTACCAACACTACACTTACAGGTCTTGCGGGTGGAGCTTTCCAGGTAATATCCCCGACGGCTGTTGAGCAGAATGGCCTTGACTGGGCAAGAAACAATCCCATCGGCACTGGCCCCTTCAAATTCGTTGAATACGAACGCGATGCGAGGTTGGTATTCGAGAGAAATGATGATTACTGGGAAGAGGGTAAACCTTACCTTGATGGACTAGAATATGTGGTTATTGCCGATGCCACTGTTCGAAAAATAGCCTTCCAGCAGGGTGAATTACACCGGTTAACGGCCACGGGTATTGATGCCCAAGAATTACAGTCCCAGGGATACGATGTTAATATCCAGACCGGAGGTACCTTGGTACTTGTCCCGGACAGCAATAACCCTGACTCGCCATTCGCTGATATTTTGGTACGCCAAGCAGTATCATATGCTATCGACCGCGAAGCACTGGCGGAGGGTTTGGGATTCGGGTTCGCCAGACCCGCCTATCAGCTTTTCCCGGGCTTTGAGGTATCCCATATTCCTGACCTTGATATACATGAATATAATCCGGATAAAGCCAGGGAGCTTCTTACCTTAGCCGGATATGAAGGAGGATTCACGACCACGATACACACATTTACCCGTATTGTCCCGCGTGACTACATCACTGCCATTGCCGCAATGCTCAATGAAGTTGGAATCATAACAGAACCTGATTTTCCTGAAGCTGGTAAGTACACAGAATACCGTTTTGGTGGCTGGAGTAACGCAATGCTAGGGCACGGCTTAGCCGCATTCGATAACCTTAACACTACTTGGGACTTCTATTTCGGAGGAATAGCCTTCCCCAGTCTTTATAAATCGGACGCCTTTAGAGCTGCTGCCGACGCTGCGCTTGCTTCAGAGACGATTGACCCGGCACTAGTCCAGCAAGTAATCCAAATTATACACGACGAAGTGATGGTTATCCCCTACTTGGAGGAAGTCGTAGTCACTTTTTACCAGGATGGTGTCCATGATCCGGGTATTGAAGACTACATGGCCACGACGTTTATATCAGATTTAGCCTGGCTAGAACCAGAGCAACGGTAACGATAAATGCCCTCTGTCCCGGTGAGTGTTCACCGGGACAGAGGGCCTCGCCAAAAAAACTTAAAGCATTTTTAGAACCAACAACAGACTATTATATTAAAATAATATATATATAATGATCGATGTATTGAATAGAAGCTGTTAGGTTACGGTGAATAAAGTATATACTTGAAATGTGAATCTAACACAGTACTCACTCTAATAATTACTTAATTATGAAAACGTACATAATACGCCGCGTCCTTCAAATGATCATTGTCCTCTTATTAGTAACGATAATAGTCTTCTTTGTAGTAAGATTTTTACCCGGTGACCCTATACTCATGTACCTGACTTCTGAAGACCTTGAGGAAATTACTCAAGAACAGGTGGATATTATCAGGCATGACCTCGGCCTGGACCGGAATCTTTTTATTCAATATTTCGATTGGCTAGGTAATGCATTCACAGGGGACCTAGGAAACTCGATTATTCACCGTGGTGCAGTTATTGATGACATAAAAAGACGATTGCCTATTACTCTTCATCTCGGAGTCTTAGCTTTTGTAATAAGCATAATCATCGGAATACCCATGGGTATCGCAACTGCTGTGAGGCGTGGCTCCTGGATTGATATATTTCTAACCAGCCTCGGAAATCTCGGTGTTACTGTACCTATATTCTGGCTAGGTATTCTGCTTATCTATTTCTTTGGTTTGAAACTCGACCTTCTTCCCATATATGGTTATCCTTCACCATTCGAAGACTTCTGGGGAAACCTTCGGCACATTATCATGCCTGTTTTTTGTCTTTCGGTACCGGCTGTTGCCTCAGCGGTACGGTTGACACGTTCTAGCATGCTTGAAGTGCTGCAACAGGATTATATACGGACTGCTTGGTCTAAAGGATTGAGAGAAAGGGCAGTAATTACGAAACACGCACTGAAAAACGGCCTAATACCGGTGATTACCCTAAAGGGAATTACACTGGCAAATATTGTCGGCGGTTCGGTTCTAATCGAGACCGTTTTTAGTATTCCAGGGATGGGTAGACTGGCAGTCGAAGGGCTCTTTTCAAAGGATTATGCGGTTGTCCAAGGAGTAATGCTAATTACAGGTATAGTGACGCTCGGAGTCAACCTGCTGATAGACCTTTCCTACAGCTGGCTTGATCCCCGGGTACGGTATGGATAATGGGAGATAGTGAATATGCCTGATGTCGTTCAGTATGACCAAAAATTTTTGGAAAATCCCCCGCGAATTAATGAGCTTCGCCGATTTTTAAGGGTTTTCTTAAACCGCCCTCTGGTTGTCTTCGGTGTATTGGTTATACTGCTGTTGTTTATCTGTGCCGCATTTCCACAGTGGATAGCCCCCTACGATCCTGTTAAACAAGATCTTAGAAGCGTATTACTTCAACCAAGTAGCGAGCATCTCTTGGGTACGGATGGGTTGGGTAGAGATCTATTTAGCCGCATAATTTACGGAGCACGAACAGCTGTTATCGTTGGTATCATTGCCCTCGGTATCGCCGCGGTCATAGGTATGGTGCTGGGACTGACCGCCGGATATTTCGGCGGGATAACTTTCACGATTATTATGCGCTTTATCGATGCTTTGATGGCTTTTCCACCCTTTATATTAGCTCTCACTATCGCCGCTTTGCTCGGGAGTGGGGTTAAGATGGTTATTATTGCTCTAGGAGTCGGCATGATGCCAGGTTATGCCAGAGTTATGTGTGGGCAGTCACTTTCTATCCGAGAAAATGACTATATACTAGCAGCGAAGTCCCTGGGGGCAAGTAATAGACGTATCATGTTTCGTCATTTACTACCAAACGCCTTCCCGCCGATGATTGTTTTAATGACGATGATGATCGGTATGACCATCCTGGCTGAAGCAGGGCTGAGTTTCCTTGGAATCGGGATAAAAGAGCCTACGATTGCCTGGGGTAGTCTGGTAAACGACGGTTACAAATACCTACTTACTCACCCCCTGCTTTCCACTGGTCCAGGCGTAGCGATTATCCTTGTAGTCTTTGCTTTTAACATGGTAGGGGACGGTATCCGTGATGCAATAGATCCCAGGTTAAGGGGTCTTTTATAGTGAGGACTGGATTATGACAGAACTACTAAAAGTCAACAAACTGGCAACTTATTTCAACACCGAAAGC
>SMTZ1_10010397_pt1 | contig 10630 bp, 9 predicted proteins | sample DeeMarSWOR136_30_FD_25667 | JGI IMG/M metagenome (IMG submission 25667) | reverse complement strand
ACTAAACCAGAAGAAGATGAGGGAGAAACATCCAAACCTTCTGATGAGCCCACTCCAAAAGCCGAGAAAAAAGTTGAAGAATCTGAAAATAAGAAAAAGGATGAAGATGATTTAAGAAAAGTCATTAAACTTGATTCTACAGAAGAAAATGGAGATAAAAAAATTGAAACACCAGAACAAAAAGAAACAATCGAAGACGACTCAGAACTGACAACTAAAGAATCTTTAGAACAAAAACGTGCAATACTTCAGAATATAAAGGATTTTGATTTTCTAATAAAGAAAAATCAAGAAGATATAAGTGGGTTAAATCAAAAGTTAGACTCTGTAGTTAAAGATCTTGATGATCTTGTTAGCTTATATGAGATTGTATCAGAACAAATGAATCCGTTTGTTGGGCTTTCAAAAGTTACTAAAAAAAGAATTGATGCTTTGGAAAATTTTACTAAAGAAATCGAGGATTTGAAGGAGAGAACAGGTGAATTAGAATCTTTTGCTGAACGGTCTGGTGCAAAACTAAAGAATCTTGGAGATGGAGAGAGAGCGCATGTAAAGACTATAGATATTGACGCTATTTTAGGAGATGAGACATCTGATGAAGAGAATAAACTTACCGAAGATGATGAAGGTTCTGGGGAAATGTCCGGTGAGGAAATACAACAACCGACAACTCCAGAAGAGGTATCTACTGAAGAAACACAACAATCTGTAACTGTAAGTACAATAAATAACAACATATTGGGAGAGCTATCTGATGATGAGTTAGATATACTCTTAGATAGAGCATTAGGTTCATTATCTCTAGAAGGAAGAGTTGATATGATAATAAATGAATTTATAGAAAGTTTAAAAGGTTAGAATGTGAATTAGGTGTAGGATATGGGAGATAAAAAGGGAGATAGTAAAAATAAGGATTCAGACGAGTTTGATATAGAAAATGAACTATCTGCCCTGGTTGCCAAAAATGTTATTCCTTTAAAAATTGCAGAGAAATTAGGGGCAAAACTGAAAGAAAAGGATATAAAAATTAATAAAGAACAACTTCACAATCTTGCATATAAAATAAGAGACGTTATTAATGAGTATGCTACCAAAGGTAAAGAAGAGATAACAAAAGCAGAGAAAAACACATGGGAAAAAACAGATGCAGATATGCAAAAGCTTCTTAAAACTATAGAAAACCTGGAGAAAAGAATTATCAATATAGAAAGTAGAAAAACCTCAGATCTTGACACTGTTACAACAGAAGATATCAGTATACCTCAAGAATGGGAATTAGATCCATTAAAAGAGGTACCAAGTGATCCTGAAAGCATTATAGTTTTAATGAAATGGCTTCAATATCTTTTAGACAAATGTGGACGTGATAACCTTTCAAACATACTTGACTATTATGTAGATATAGGATGGCTTTCTCAGGATGCTAAAATTAGTTTAATTGATTATTCACAGGGCATAACTGATGAGGGGGCGAAAGGGGAAATTCCAAGAAAAAACATAACTGATTTACCATCAAAAGATCATATACAGTCACTTATATTCATTCAAAAGCTTAAAGGTAGAAGATTTGACAAGCATTTTATAGATAGAATAGATAGTGAGCTAGCTAGAATAACAAAAAAAGTTGATAATTATCAATTCAAATAAAAATATTTATTTACTTGTTTTGTGTTATTAATTATAATTCATTAGTTGATTAAAGGGGACTCCAAACTAATAACTCACTATTTGGAGGTGGATTACAGATGGGATTCTCATTAGCTGCTGCTGCCGCTATTATTGGTGTTTCTATACTGATGGTTATAGAAATCATAGTAGGAACTACTATCCCTACAATAACTGATGTACATGATTCTTTCGACGATATGAGGGATAGAGCTATTGACCAAATTCAAACAGATATTAATATCACAGATGTTACTAGTGAAGCTAATGGATCAAACTATGACATTAATGTAACTGTAGAAAATACAGGTAGTACTACATTAGAAACAGTATACTTTAATATCCTAATAAATGGCACAGAAAAAGATTTCGCTTGTTCAAAATCATATCTTCATCCTGAAAATGAGGTTTATTTTAATGTCTCCAGCCTGCAGGGTACAGGGCCACGGAGACTAAAGGTTGTGACAAATAATGGGGTATCAGATTATTATGAATTTACATTACCATAATTTAAAAAATAAAGAGTGATGAAAAATGGGATTTAGTCTAACCGGAACTCATGTTATATTCTTCATTGCATCAGTAATTATTGCAGGTGCTGTATCTGGCGTATTTGTTGCTATTACCAATGATGTAAGTAGTAGTCTTTCAAGTAGAGGTGAAAGAGTCCAAGAACAGTTAGATATAGAATTTAAGATTATTAACGATCCAGATAATATTCCTACATCTGGAAGTGATTATCTATTTTATTTGAAGAATATCGGTGGAGTAGAAATACCGACAACAAACAACACATTTCATTTATTTGTAGATGGAGAATATGTAGATATAGCTAATTATAATTTCTCAGACACTTCTATACAACCGGATGAGGTTACCACAATATATGTAGATGATAGCGAGATATCTACTGGAGATCAAACCCTGAGAGTTGTTGGGCCCCAGGCTATTGAGGATGAATTTACATTTACAATTTAAAAAATGTGGATGGGATAAAACTATATGTCAGGTAAATCTATAATATTGGAGCGAAAAGGAGAAAAAGACGGTTTCGCCGAAAGATTTGGAAAAGAAATACCAAATGGAACCTTAGTATTTATAGAAGGTAAGGAAGGTACTGGGAAAAGTATTTTTTGCCAAAGATTTTGTTTTAGTCTTTTAAAGAACGGTTCAACGTGTTCATATGTCTCTACACAATATACAATAAAGAGTTTTCTTAGACAAACAGCTTCAGTTGGATATGATGTGAGAAAATATCTAATGGATGGTAAACTTTTTTTCATATCAACAGAGGTAACTCTCGCAGAAACTCTTCCAAAAGAAACATTTCTTGAAGGATTAACTACGTGTAAGAAACTTTTTGATCCGGAGATAGTATTTATAGATTCGCTATCTACTCTTCTAAGTGAGAGTTTAAATGAAAATAATTTAGTGGAACTTACTAGTTTCTTTAATAGATTAAAAGGTTGTGGCAAGATACTAGTTGTCACAGGTAATCCTAATGAGTGGGCTGAACAAATCCATAATGCATTTCAGATGGTTTCTGACATTCATTTTAAAATTACTCGCGAATCTATGCCGGGCATTGGCATAGTTCACAATATTTATCTTGAAAAATTTAACGGTGCTAGACATAAATATGAACCTTTGACTACGTTTTCTGTGAGACCAGGTACTGGACTTACGATTGAAACAAGTGGAGTCGCATTCTAAAAAGTGAGAAAATATGACAAAGATGGAAAAAGAGGAAGAAGAAAAACTGCTAAGAGATAACCCCCATCTAAAAAAATATGTTGAGGAGATACAAAAGAAAATGGATAAACCTGTTTTTTATAGTCAGGTGCCTAGAGATGTCAAAAAAGAGAAATATCCTAATCTAATTTATCCTACGAAAGGCGTTGTTTTTATACATATTTATAGAACAAAAGATATGGATGGAATAGTTTATTATTCTATTGAACCAGTGTTGAACGAAGTGGAAAAAAAGAAATGCGATAAGATCAAGGAGTTGATTTATGAAAAAGCCCATCTGAAAACAGATATTAAAACTCAAGATGACCTTAGAAAAGCAGTTAGAGAATTCATCGATGATATTACTATTTTAGATAAAAAATCAGGTGCTGATTATTCAACGGGAAAGAGGGGGTTATCAAAAGGTGGCAAGATAAGAGTTACCCCTGTTGAGAAGATGGATATAGAATATGAAATAACCAAGGATATCGTTGGTGGTGGTCCACTCGAACCTTTCATGAGAGATCCATACATCGAAGATATCCATATTATAACTGGAGAAAAAGTTCATCTTATCCATAAGGTTTTTGAGATGATAAGAACCAATATTTTTATTGATAGTAGATGGGCAAGTACTTTCTCTCAAGAGTTTAGCGAAAAAATCGGAAGCCCCGTTAGCGAAGGGCAGCCTATTGCCGATGGTACATTACCTGATGGCAGCAGAGTTAATATCATACACAGCAAAGATGTTAGTATAAAAGGACCCAGTATGACTGTTAGAAAATTTAGTGAGACGCCTATTAGTGTAACACAACTCATCAAATGGGGAACAATAAGTTCTGGAATCGCTGCATATTTATGGCTTTGCCTACAATACGGAAGAAGTTTATTTGTCTGTGGTGAAACAGCATCAGGAAAAACAACCACTTTAAATGCCATTATTCCTTTTATTCCCCCAAATAAAAAAATATATACAGCTGAAAATACACCTGAAGTACATGTACCTCATGCTGTTTGGCAACAGTTATTAACAAAATCAGTAGGACCTAAAGAAGGGCATGTAGAACTATTTGATCTTATAAAAGCTGCATTACGATCTAGACCCGACTATATAATACCAGGAGAAACCAGAGGGATAGAAGGCAGAATGGTGTTTCAGGCTATGCAAACAGGACATCCCTGCTTAACGACTTTTCATGCGGGCTCAGTGACAAAAGTTATACAAAGATTTACAGGACATCCCATTAGCGTTCCTAAAACGTTTATGGATAACCTTGACATTGTTTTGATCCAGATGGCTATAGAACAAAAGGGTAAAAGGTTGAGAAGATGTCTTTCTGTAGAGGAAATCGAGGGCTATAACCGGGAGGTAGATGCTATAATGTCACGAACTGCATTTGGATGGAATTCTGTCGACGATACACATATTTTTGTAGCAAATAAAAACAGTTATATTTTAGAACAGAAAATAGCAAAAAACGCAGGATACACAGATCTAACCGAGATTTATGATGAATACGACCTTAGAAAACGTATCCTGGATAGAATGGTTGAAGAAAACATAATGGATTATTATGAGGTAGTTCAGTTTGTATGGACCTTCTACAGGGAGGGAACAAAAGGATTACCTATATCAATCTAGTTAAATAATAAAAGAAAAAAATTACCAAGTATAATATAACAAGGTCTTGATAAAGAGCTCTAGAATTAGGAATTGCAGCTGAAACAAGATATATAACACTTTAAGAAGGAGGGGAAAAAATAACAGAAATGGAAAAAGAAGAAACACAAAAACTGCTTAATAATCATCCTCACCTCAAAAAATATCTTGAAAGTATAACACAAAAAATGGATGTTCCTGTTTTCTATAGCAAAATACCTCTTGATTTAAAAGATGAAAAATATCCTAATCTAATTTATCCTACAAAGGGGATTGCTTTTATACATATTTACAGAACAAAAGATATGAACCAAATAGAATATCATGCCATCGAACCAGTGTTGAACGAAGTAGAAAAAAAGAAATGCGATAAGATCAAGGAGTTGATTTATGAAAAAGCTCTTCAAAGAAAAGACGTTGAAACCGATGACCAAATGAGAGAAGCGATAGAGAGATTTATCGACGAAATTATTGTTGTAGACGAAAAGGCATCTGACATTGATTCAGAAAATAAAGGTTTTTTAAGAAAAACAAAGGATAATCAATTACTAGTTGCCCCTGCCGAAAAAAATAATATAAAATATGCTATAATAAAAGATATCGTTGGTGGTGGTCCTCTTGAATGTTTTATGGGGGATCCCTATTTAGAAGATATCCATATTATAACTGGAGAAAAAGTTCATCTTGTCCATAAGGTTTTTGATATGATTAAAACTAATATTGAAATCAGTAATGCCGAGGCTTCGATTTTTGCACGAAAGTTAAGCGAAAAAATCGGAAGCCCTGTAAGTGACGGGCAGCCTATCGCAGATGGTACATTACCTGATGGCAGCAGAGTCAATATCATACACAGCAAAGATGTAAGTTTAAAAGGGCCGACTATGACTATTAGACGATTTGCAGAAACACCTATTAGTATAACACAACTCATCAAATGGGGAACAATAAATTCTGGAATCGCTGCATATCTATGGCTTTGCCTACAATATGAACGAAGTGTATTTCTCTGTGGCGAGTCAGCATGTGGTAAAACGGCGACGATGAATGCAATAATCCCATTTATAGCCCCCGAGAAGAAGATATACACAGCTGAAAATACACCTGAGCTGCAAATCCCTCATCCCGTCTGGCAAAGGTTACTTACAAAAACAACAGGACCTAAGGATGGGCAGGTGGATTTATTTGATATTCTAAAAGCTGCATTACGATCTAGACCAGACTATATAATACCAGGAGAGATTAGAGGGGCTGAAGGAAGAATCGTATTTCAGGCTATGCAAACAGGACACCCATGCATAACAACATTTCACGCAAGTTCAGTCACAAAAGTTATACAAAGATTTACAGGGCGCCCGATTAGCGTTCCTAAAACATTTATGGATAATTTAGACGTTGTTTTGATACAAGCAACTGCGGAACGAGGTGAAACAAAAATCAGAAGGTGTGTCGTAATAGAAGAAATCGAAGGATATAACAGAGAAGCAGATGCTATAATGTCACGAACGGCATATGAATGGAATCCAGTTGACGATTTACATATTTTTAAAGCGAATAAAAACAGTTATATTTTAGAACAGAAAATAGCAAAAAACGCAGGATACACAGATGCAGCTGAGATTTATGGTGATTACGAATTTAGAAAACATATCCTGGAAAGAATGGTTGAAGAAAACATAATGGATTATTATGAGGTGGTCCAGTTTATATGGACCTTCTACAGGGAAGGGACAAAGGGACTACCTATACCAATTTAATGAAATAATAAAATAAAAAAATTACCAAGTATAATATAACAAGGTCTTAAGAAAAAAAACACGGTTAGAAAATACTGTTAAAACAAAAAACACAACAAACCAAGGGATGGGAAAAGAAAATGACAAAAATGAATGATGAAGAAGTGCAAAAACTACTCAAAGAGTATCCTCATCTCAAAAAATATCTTGAAAGTATAACACAAAAAATGGATAGACCTGTTTTTTATAGCCAGCTACCCCATGAAATTAAAGATGAAGTTTATCCTAATTTGATATATGCTACTAAAGGCTCTGCTTTTGTTCATATATATAGAACAAGGGATATGGATGAAATGGAGTACCGTGCTATTGAGCCTATGTTAAACAAAACAGAGAAGGAAAAATTTGATAGAATATTAAAACTAATAATTAAGAAAGCCCCCGAGAAGAAAAGCGTCGTAACTGATAAAGAGTTAGTAGAAGTTTTTAAAGAACTAATAAATGAGATTGCTATAATAGACGAAAAAGCGGCTAAAATCAGTTCGGAAAAAAAAGGTTTTTTAAATAAATTTGGTAAAAGTGACAAAGTAAGAGTTACTTCAATTGAAAAGAACAATATTGAATATGCTCTAATCAAGGATATCGTTGGTAGTGGCCCTCTTGAATGTTTTATGGGAGATCCCTATTTAGAAGATATCCATATTATAACTGGAGAAAAAGTTCATCTTATCCATAAGATTTTTGATATGATTAAGACTAATATTGAAATCAATAAAGATGGATCCTCGGTTTTTGCACGAAGGTTAAGCGAGAAAATGGGTAGCCCTGTAAGTGAAGGCCAGCCAATCGCAGATGGAGTTATGCCGGATGGTAGTAGAGGGAACATAATATACAGCGATGATGTAAGTATAAAAGGACCCAGTATGACTATTAGACGATTTACAGAAACACCTATTAGTGTAACACAACTCATCAAATGGGGAACAATAAGTTCTGGAATCGCCGCATATCTATGGCTTTGCCTACAGTACGGAAGAAGTTTATTTCTCTGTGGAGAAACAGCTTGTGGTAAAACAACGACGATGAATGCAATAATCCCATTTATACCACCTGAAAGAAAGATATATACAGCTGAAAGTACACCTGAACTACAGGTACCTCATACCGTCTGGCAAAGGTTACTTACAAAAACAACAGGACCTGAAGAAGGACAGGTAGATTTATTTAGTCTTCTAAAAGCTGCATTACGATCTAGACCCGACTATATAATACCAGGGGAAGTTAGAGGTGCAGAAGGAAACATTGTCTTTCAGGCTATGCAAACAGGACACCCAAGTATGACAACATTTCACGCTGGTAGTGTTACAAAGGTCATACAGAGGTTTACTGGTGACCCCATTAATGTTCCTAAAACGTTTATGGATAATTTAGACGTTGTTTTGATCCAGATGGCTGTAGAGCAAAAAGGGAGAAAAATTAGAAGATGTACATGCGTAGAGGAAATTGAGGGGTACAATAGGGTGGTAGATGGTATAATGGCACGAACAGCGTTTGAATGGAACCCTCTTGAAGATAAACATATCTTCAGGGCTGCTAGAAATAGTTTCATTTTGGAACAGAAAATAGCAAAAAATGCAGGATACGCAGATACAGCCGAAATTTATGATGAATACGATCGTAGAAAACATATACTCGATAGAATGGTTGAGGAGGACATGATGGATTATTATGAGGTGACTCAGTTTATTTGGACTTTCTATAGAGAAGGGGAAAAAGGATTACCTATATCAGTTAAGTGACAAAAATGGCAGAAGAAAAGAAAAAGAAGAAAAAGATAAGAAAATCTAAGAAAGATTCAAAGAAAGAAGATATTGAGAAGAAACAAGAATTTGTAAAACAACTTAAAATTGCTTATAGAGCCTTAGAGGATACTAAAAAATTTTACATAACCATCTTAATGCCATTGATTATAATAGGAGTATTAATCTTTTTTACACCGTTTATCCTAGGATTAATTGTTCCAGTTCCTTTGGATTTAAATCCTATTACTTTTATCATTGGGGGCGCAGTACCTATATTTCTAGGCATTCTTTATCCGTTTATTATTTGGAAAAATAAAGAAAACGACATTAACGGTAAAATGCATTTTTTCATTACTCATCTAAGAGTTCTAGCCATCTCTGATTTATCCCTTAGAGACATAATCAACGTCCTTGGAGGTAAAAAAGCATATGGAAGTCTGGGAGATGAGCTAAAAAAAACTAGTGTGCTTTCAACACAATGGCGTCTTCCGCTATCGAAAACTTTTAGATTTATATCTGCTAGAACCCCGAGTAAATTACTCAGAGATTTTTTAGATCGTTTTTCACAGAGTCTTGAAGAATGTAATTATTCTCAACGAAGTCTATGTGAGCATGTTGATTGCAATTATCTTTGTGATGTCTCTTGGAATAGTTTTACCAATTGTAATGGGCACTGAAGACATGACCATGTTCATTTATCTCTCTTCGTTTTTGCTAATTATTAGTGAAGGGTTGCTGATGTATTTATTAAAAGCCATGATTCCGCCAGACGAAATATGGCATCAAACTGGTGAAAAAGGGGAATTGGAGTTAAAACTAAAACGTAATTTTAGTTTCTCGGTTGCAATAGTTTTTTTACTTGGAGGTGTCTTATTTTTTGGAAAATATAGTTTATCGCTCCCTATTTTACAGATGATCCCATTTGAGATCTTAATTGCAATCACTCTGACTCCTTTATTGATTACAGGTATCATGGCATTTATTGAGGAACAGAATATTTCAAGAAAGGAAAGAAACTTCCTCAGCTTTCTACCCGCTCTCGGCTCAATATCTACCATGAGAGGAGGAAAAATAAACGAATCCGTATATTATCTCAGTGAGAAAGATTATGGGGTATTAACAAGCCATATCAGAAATCTTTACCGAAGATTACGAACAAGGATCGATGATGATGCTGCATGGGAATGGTTTGGTGTAGATGCAGGTAGTAACTATATCCAGCGATCAAGTGAAATGTTCCGTGAGGCAACATATGCTGCTGCAAATCCTCGTAAAGTTTCACGAATGATATCAGAAAATATTAGAAAAATTAGGAATCTTCGTGTGAAAAAACTAACTATTATAAACACATCTATCGCATTATTTGCTGGTATAACTTTTGGGATATCGTTTGCCATCTACGTTTCTCTTATCATAGGTCGACATTTGAATACCATCATGCAGCAGACAGGTGATCCTTTTTCTGGATTAGAAATGAACTTAGGAACAAGCCTATTACATACTGTTCCTCCAGAGCTTTACAATCGGAATTTTATCGTAATATTTATTGTCCTTTTGATACACTGTCTTATGATGGCTTTTACACTGCGTTTGCTACGAGGAAGTCATAGATTAGTGACTTTACTTTATTTTGTTCCTCTTGTGTGGGTTGTAACTATCACGAGCTATGTTGTAGAAGCGGGATTTGGTGGTATGTTGGGAACGTAAAATGTATAGTTTCCATGCTGCAAAAATATTATAAGAGAATGGAGAATAAAAGATTTGGAGAAATAATATATAATTCAATTTAGAACGGCTGGTTCTCATGAAAAAAATTGGGATCTTAACAGGAGGAGGAGATTGCCCTGGTTTAAACGCAGTGATTCGTGCGGTGGTAAAAAAATCAATACAATATAATTGGGAAATCATTGGTATAAAAAACGGATGGAAAGGACTTGTAAATGGAGAGATGGAACTTCTTACAGATTATTCTGTCTCAGGTATCCTTCCAAAGGGAGGTACCATTATTGGAACATCACGGACAAATCCATTCAAAAAAG
>SMTZ1_10007905_pt1 | contig 10631 bp, 10 predicted proteins | sample DeeMarSWOR136_30_FD_25667 | JGI IMG/M metagenome (IMG submission 25667) | reverse complement strand
ATTTCATAAGGAGAGAGCAAAAACTGGGTCGCCTCTCCTGCAAAGTGGATGACCAAGGCCGAAAAATAATGAAGGGGAAGGTCCAGATGGCGGATAAAGCTTTAGCTTTTGCGCCGACGTCAGTTATTGATTTGAGTTCAGAAAACATGTATAAGGATTATTACTTGAGATCAAATAAATTCTGGTTTGCCAATTTGGAGATATCTTTGCAGTTTAATTTATCCGGAGAAGCGATTGCTCCCGAGACGAAGAATTTGATTCCCTCCTCAATGGTCATCTCCAGGGGAACCACATCCTCTTTTGCAAAAAGCATGGTCCATCCAGAAAAAGGAGTGGGAGTAGAAGGGATGAAAACTGCCACAAGTTCGTCTTTCGTATCCTTCCGTTCCACCTCAATTGCTCTGGTTAAAAATCCCAGACAGAACATCCCTTTTCTGGGAAATTCCACTAACACCACTTGCTTGAAAGATTCCTTTTCGGTGGTGGTCAAAGCTTCGACCAACCGCTTGGAGGAACCGTAAATCGTACGCACCAAAGGAGTCTTGATCCAGAATATCTCCCATATCCTAAAAAGCCGTGAGCCGATCACATTGGCGGTGAGAAATCCTGCCAAGAAGATCAATATTATGGTGGCGACAACTCCCAATCCCGGAACCTTGTAGCCCAAAAGCTGCGCAATATATGGAGAGAGAAGACCATCTATGCCCTTGAAAAGAAAACGCAAGACCAGGATAGTAATAATAAGGGGCACAATAACCAAAATCCCGGATAAAAAATATCGCCGTAAAGCTGTGTTAAATTTCTCTCTAAAAGACATATGTCGATCTCAAAGACTATCTCCCACTTAGATTACATTTTGTGCACTCCCACATTTCTTACCATCCTCGAATTTCGAGCTTAAATTACTGATTTTCCGAACTTTGTCAATTGTTTTGTAAGAGGTCTATGGAAAAACAACAAACAGTGGTCGGGCAAGGGTGCCCGACCTACGAAAAAAACAGCACTATTTGTTGTCGTAGGCAGGGCTCCCAGCCATGAAAAACGGGTTCTTCAGCTATGTCCGTAGAAAAATCAGCCAATGGAAACGTATAAAAAATTCTTTGCAAATGACATTTGAAAGGATAATTTAATAGATGATTAGGTCAAGGAGAAACAAAAATGAATGGCGAAAATGACTTAATTTATCATGAGCCTTTGCCGCGAGTACTCTTAATTGACTTTAAACCGGAGGACGTGGAGACACTTAAGAAAACGGATATAAATTTCAAAATTGGCTGTTATCCTCTCAAGCTTTCGTTGCCCGGGCTTCCCATATCTGAGGTTCTTTGCTCTTTTGAGACGAAACAAAAATACAATGAAATAGATATTGTATTTCTTTATGCGCAATATCCGGCAGGTGAAAAACGGCTTCCGCACAGCTTTTTAGCTGAGGGTTCTTCCATTGGCTGCAAGCAATTTGTAGATTTCCTGATTTCCGAAAGAAACGGTTTCTTCGTGTGCTTTCTTGGACACAATGCAGGGCCGAGCATACAGAGATTTTTCCCACACATTGAAGTTTCTGACAAAAAGTTCAGGGTCAATCGAACGCCACACAAATTCGTCAATGAATTTGCAGACAACCCGTTCTTCAATTTTGTTAGGACCAATTTTCAAAAGGCGAAGGCATACTATGCATTGTCCGGAGTTGAGCTTTCTCAATTTGGATTTGCCTTCGAGGTAAGACCATTTTTGCTTGATGATATGGGGAACCAATACGCGGTGGAGCTCTGTAGGATTTGGGTTGATGGACCAGTTGTCCCGATCGCAGTGTTTCTTCCTGTTTATCAAGATACACCAGAGCAGGTGTTATATATTCTAGAAAAAATATTGCCCAAAATCAAACCCAACCTCTTTCCCAATATTGTAGATTTCAATTATCTATCTCAAGATGAGTTTCTCCCGAAAGAGTTAATCGAACTTAAGAAAGAAAAAAGGCACTTAGAAAAAGGCTACCACGAAACATTAGCCAAGTATGAAGAAAAAGAGAATAAAATAAAGAAGGAAAAAGCATATTTGACAGATTTGCTCGCCCAAAAGCATGACATCCTAAAATGCAGCTGCAAAAGAGTTTTGGAAGAGATTCTGAAAGTGGTGGGTTCCGACCTCACAGTGGCCGATGTCGATATTGAAGATGATATGAAGGATGTAGACCGCAGGTTAAAGGATGATCTTCGTATCAAATTACAAGACAACAAAATAATTCTAATCGATGTCAAGGGAACAGATAAGGTTTTTGGTCAAGGACCATTGAATCAATTGACCGAACACAGACGAATTTTTCTGAAGCATCACAAAAAAGACTATCATGCTGACGATATTCATTCTTTGGGTCTTTTAAATCATGAATTGTCTGTAAATCCCAAAAATAGAGGTGAAGTTTTTGGTGCATACAGTCAAGATGCTTTAGAGAGGGTTAAATCAGATGAATTCACAATTATAGGGACGTATGAACTCTTCAAACTCCATAAAGCCCTTTCCGAAAAGAAAGTGTCAGCGAATGAAGAGCAAGTCTTGACCTTTCTTACTCACACAGGCATTAATACTTTTGAGAAGTTCTTTAAAGCCAATCAAAAATGAAATACCAGGGCGGCTTGATTAGCGAAGTTGATGAAGATGTTGGGGTAGACGCCGAAAATCAGGACGCCGATTACAGAAATTATCAGGGCGAGCGTCAATGGCGCGGGCATAGCTATGCGATTTTCTGCGGGTGAGGTTCTAAAATACATCTGCCTCACCACACCCACATAGTAGTATAAGGAGATAACGCTGGTTAAGACCGCTATCACCACCAACCAGATCCATCCCTGCTCAATAGCCGCTGAGAAGAGATAGTATTTCCCCGTAAATCCTGCCAGAGGTGGAATGCCGACCAGAGATAACATGAACACAGCCATCATGGCAGCTAAAGCGGGAGATCTTCGGGAAAGCCCGGCGTAGTCTTTGATCTGGTCACTTCCAGTGGTGTTGCTAAAGGCGATGGCGGTGATAAATGCTCCCATGTTGGCAAAAAGATAAACGAAGATATAAAAAGACACAGAGGCCAAACCTCGAGATGTGGCTGCCACTATTCCCAGTAAAATATACCCTATTTGAGCGATGCTCGAATAAGCCAACATTCTCTTGATATTAGTCTGAAGCAAGGCAATGATATTTCCAACGATCATAGCTAAGGCTGCCAAAACCGCTACGAGCAAAACCCAATCGACCTGAAAGACCAAAAACGATTCGAAGAAAACCCTGATGAAAGCAACCAATCCTGCGGCTTTGGAAGCCACGGAAAGGAATGCGGTTATGGGCGTGGGTGCTCCCTCGTAAACGTCGGGAACCCACATGTGAAAGGGAACCAAGGCCAACTTGAATCCAAAACCAGCAATGAAGAAGACGATGGATAATACCAGTGCAGGACCGATCTCTCTATAAGTTAGAAACGTGGTGATCAACGCCATCTTGATATCTTTGAGGAAAGTGGTTCCAGTTAGTCCAAAAATCAAGCTTATACCATAAAGCAAGATACCGGAAGAGACACCGCCCAAGATGAGATACTTCAATCCCGCTTCGCTTGATTTTGATTGATTTTTCAAATAAGCCGCTAAGACATACAAACTGATGGTGGTCAACTCCAAAGCTACGTATAAGGTGACAAGTTCTCCCGCAGAGGCAAGGAACATCATCCCCACCATGGATAACAAGAGCAGGGCGAAATACTCACCCTGATGTGCGGATAGTCTTTTGGTGAAATCTATAGAGGAAGCGATGGTTAAAAAGCCTGTGAGCAAGAATATCAGGTTGAAGAAAGATGAGAGGGAATCAGCTAAAAACATCCCACCAAAAAGCTTCCCTTCAGGGGAGTCTAAGACCAGAAAAATAGTCATTATTATCCCAATGAGAGCCAAATAGCCCAGATTCTGTTTTCCCTTCTTCCAGAAGAAATCCAAAACGAATATCAAAATCGCCCAGAGGAAGAGGAAGATTTGGGGGAATAGAAGTTGATAGTTCATAAAGCCAGTTTAGAGTTCAGAGTTAAAAGTTAAGAGTAAAATCTCTAAAAACCTTTCCTGAGTAGCGATTGAATAATTTCAATCATCCAGATACCAGACGGACGATATTCTCCATGGTAGCTTTAATCATGTTAACTAAAGGTGCCGGATAAACCCCGATCCCGATCATCAGAATTGCTAAAGGTGTGACCGTGAAAATCTCTCGGCCATTTATTTCAGTTAAAACTTCCCATTTGGTATTGAATGTGCCCAAAAACATTCTCTGGATCATTCTAAGGAAGTAGGCCGCGGTTATGACCACTCCGGTGACCGCCAAGGGAACGATCACCTTGAATGATGGATAGGAACCGATGAAGACCATGAATTCGCTCACAAATCCAGAAAGTCCAGGGAGCCCTAACGAACCTAAACAGAACAGAGTCATGATTCCCGAGTAGACCGGGAGTTTTATCCACAAACCACCGAAGGCCCCAATATCTCTGGTGTGAGCCCTTTCATAAAGAACACCCACCAGAAGAAATAGGGCTCCGGTTATCAGTCCATGAGAGACCATCTGAAAAACGCAGCCGGAGATGCCGGTCACTGTAATGGCCGCTATTCCCAGCATACAGTAGCCCATGTGGCTGACCGAAGAGTAGGCGATCATCTTTTTCAAATCCTTCTGTGCCATGCAAACCAGAGCACCATAAACTATATTTATCAAAGCCAAAATACCAATAGGCAAGGCGAAATATATCGCTCCTTCAGGAAACATGGGATAGCTGATTCTTAAGAAACCATAAACTCCCATCTTCAGAAGAATCCCGGCAAGGATCACCGAGACCGCAGTGGGCGCATCCACGTGAGCATCCGGCAACCACGTGTGGAAAGGAAAAACAGGCACCTTTACGGCAAATGCTATATAAAAAGCTAAAAAGATGATAAGCTGAAATCCTCTTGTTAGTTGTGGGGCTTTTTCAATCAAAACCATCATGTCCAAAGTATGAGGCTCGACCGTGAAATAGAGAGCCAAGATCCCCACTAACATGAACAAGGATCCGAACAAGGTGTACAGGAAAAACTTGATGGCGGAATATTCTTTCCTTCCGTGTCCCCAAATCCCGATCAAGAAATACATGGGAACCAACACGATTTCCCAGAAAATATAGAACAAAAAGAAATCCAGAGCGGCAAAGACGCCCATCAGCCCCACCTCCAGAAGAAGGAGAAAGGCAAAGTATTGCTTAACCCTCTCCTTAATGTCGCCAAAGGAATAAATGACTGCCACGAAACACAAAAGGGCGGTTAAAAAAAGCATGGGGACCGAAAGACCGTCTGCTCCCATGAAATAGGTTACTCCCAAGGAGGGAATCCAGTCAAATCTCTCCACAAACTGCAGCTGCGAGGTGGAACCATCGTACTTGGACAAAAGCATAAAGGACAAGATCAAAGGTATAAATGAGAAGACCCCAGCCAAAAAGCGAGCCGCATTCTTCTGTTCCTTTCTTAGGAGTAAGATCAGAACCATCCCCAAAAGCGGGGTAAAAGTCATCGCACTTAAAATTGGAAAGTTCATCGAGTTTCCATTCCTCCTTACCTATGTTGTTTCCAGTATTTGAGTCCGCGAAGGTGGCAGAGCAAGCTCTGCCACTACGGCTTCTCTTAATTTATCCGAGTTTAAAAAGTATTATCAAAACCAAACCGAAAAATATGACAAAAGCATAAGTCTGCACCTGTCCGGTTTGGACCTTTCTTAAACCAGAACCAACTCCTCGGGTGACATAAGCGGTCCCATTGACCATACCATCGACTATGTGACTATCAAACCATTCCTTGATGTCTGACAAAAAGACTGTAAAATTGCCAACCGCATTGACCAGCCAGTCTATGACTCCCAAATCGAATTTGACAAACAGGCGATCGCACAATCTCAAAAGTGGATTAACGATGATGGCATGATACAATTCATCAAAATAATATTTGTTGTAAAGGACCTTGTAGGGAAATGCAAATTTCTCTTTCAACTTTTCTGGAGAGATGGATTTTTTATAATACATGGCATAAGCCAAATATATGCCGGATAAAGCCACAATGGTGGAGATTAGCATGAGCAAAAAGTCGGGCTCCACATGATGTGGATGGTGATGATAGACGAAGGACGAAAAGCCATGTTTAAGCCATGGTATTCCCACCCAGCCGGCAAAGACCGCAAGAAAAGCCAAGATCATCAAAGGTATGGTCATCACCTTTGGAGATTCATGAGCATGCTCGAATTTATGCTGATCTCTGGGTTTGCCGAAAAAGGTGACAAAACAAAGGCGAAACATATAAAATGACGTCATTCCGGCCACCAGGATTCCGACTATCAAAAATATGGGATTGGGATAATGGCTGGCTACTGCTAATATCTCATCTTTGCTCCAGAATCCGGACAAGGGGAAGATTCCTGAGATGGATAGCGAGGCGATGATGAAGGTTATGGCAGTGGTCTTCATCTTGGGATAGAGACCTCCCATCTCCCAGATGTCGTTGGTATGTATGGCATGAATAACGCTCCCCGCTCCCAGGAATAGCAAAGCTTTGAAGAATGCGTGAGTATATAAGTGGAAAATCCCGGCGGTCATCCCTCCCAAGCCCAAAACCATGATCATATATCCTAACTGGCTTATGGTGGAGTAAGCCAGAACTCTTTTGATATCATTTTGAACCAGACCAATGGATGCAGCTAAGAAGGCGGTAAAACATCCAATAGATGCGACCACCAAAGCGGCGTCCGGAGCGGCCAAATAGATGGTGATGGTCCGAGCCACCAGATATACTCCGGCCGCCACCATGGTGGCCGCATGAATCAAGGCAGAGACCGGTGTGGGACCCTCCATCGCGTCCGGCAGCCACACATGCAAAGGGAATTGCGCCGACTTCCCTACCGCTCCGCCAAACAGAAAAATGGCAGATAGGGTGAGCAAACCTGCGGAGACGTGCCCTGCTTCAACTTGATGGAATATCTCTGTGAAATTAAAGGTTCCAGCGGCTGTAGTTAGAATTAAGATACCAATTATGAACCCTAAATCGCCGGTTCGGGTGGTGATAAATGCCTTCTTTCCTGCATCCGCAGCGACCTTCTTCTCAAACCAAAAGCCGATTAACAGGTATGAAGTCAAGCCCACCAGTTCCCAGAATATGAATATTTCAAAGAAATTGTTGGCAATTACCAAGCCCAGCATGGAGAAGGAGAATAAGGATAGAAAGGAGAAGAATCTGGAGAATCTGGGATCGCCTTCCATATATCCGACAGAATAGATATGCACTAACATGGAAACGGTCGAAACCACAAGAAGCATAACCGCAGCCAGGGGATCAATCAACATTCCCATCTGGACTTTGAGCCCCAAAAGATCAATCCAGGTAAATTTGAATTCTGACGTAACGGGATTCTTCAACACCATTCCCAGGACGATCAAGGAGAAGAGGAAAGACAAACATATCGCCCCGATGGAGACCAAAGAACTCAGCTTTGGCTTTCTGTTGGTGAAGAATACGATCGCCACAAAGGAGATCAGAGGAAAAAGTGGTATTATCCAGCTATACGGCAACATATTAGCAAATAAATTTAAAGTTATACTTTAACAAATTCCTTTTTGAGTCTTCTAACTAAATCCTTTTTCTTTTTTCCGTCAGCCAAGATAGCCTTTAATTGCTTCCATACTTCGGGACAGGCTTCATCGGTTTTCAGAATTTCGCGGATGAATTTATCCATCCTTTTAAGATTATCTTTGTTGCTCTCCACATCTGATGCTTTAAGGATGTCATCTAAATGTCGAACATAACAACTCATGTTAGCCTTCAGAGTCTCCTGGAGTGTCAAGCTTCAGCTTGACCCGGATCCTGCTAAAGCAGGATACTCCAGATTTCTTACCATTTCATAATGTTTATCTGATCCACATTGATTCCCTTATAATTTCTGTATATCAAAAGCACAATCGCCAGACCCACGGTCGCCTCTGCGGCTGCCACGGTGATCACAAAAATCGCAAATATCTGTCCTGCAAATCCGGTGGGGGTGACGAATTTTGAAAATGCCACAAAATTGATATTGACCGCGTTAAACATCAGCTCAATGGACATCAGTATCCCGATGGCATTTCTTCGGGTCAATACGCCGAATATACCAACGCAAAAGAGAATCGCACTCAAAGTCAAATAATGATTGAGACCGACCAAAACCTACTCCCTTCTGGCAATGATTACTGCTCCTATCAATGCTGTCAACAAGACCACCGAAACCACCTCGAAAGGTAAGACATACTCGGTCAAAAGCAATTTACCTATGCCAACCGTGGATTGTGCTTCTGGAGTTTCAAAAGATAGCTTCCAGGCAGTATTGCCCAACGCAAATAAGGTAGCTATAAGTAAGGCACCCACGATTATTAATCCGGGAACAACCTGTTCATTGGACTGCTTGATTTTGGCGCTATATAGTTTGTGAGTTAACATGATGGCGAAAATCATCAGGATGGTGATTGCTCCCACGTAAATCAATATCTGAACCGCTGCTAAAAACTCTGCCCCCAAAAGAATGTAGATCCCTGCCACACTGAAAAAACACAATACCAGAAATAAAGCTGAATGAAAAATGTTCTTCATGCTCACTACCATCACCGCAGAGCCGATGATCATGGCGGCCAATATGTAAAATATGGTGGCTGGAACTCCGGTTAACAATTCTGACTTCCTTCTATTCTATCCTCATATCGCGTAGCCAAGGCTTGATGCCTTGGCCGGCAAGCCATAAAGGCTTGCTTACGCGCCGGTTAACAATTTCGATTTCCTTCTGTAAAAGCGGCTCTGGAGTGTTCACCTTTAGGTGAACCAATAACAAGCCTTTCGTCTTTCCAGGATTTTCCGATCCCGCTAACGGTTCGACTTTGCTCACCGTCCTGCCTCGCACCGAGTGCGCTCGGCACGAAGTGAGCTTGTCGAAGGAAGCGGGATACTCCAAAACCCATTTTATTGATATTCCTTACCTATCTCCGCCAATTTCTCCTTATGGTAAATCAGCTCTTTTTTATCATAAACTGAAAATTCATATCTGGGCACCAATTTGATGGCTTTTCCTTTCACCGGACATGTCTCTTCACACAATCCACAGTAAATACAAATTCCAACATCCACGTCAAAGATGTCTGGAACCCTCTTTCCTGTCTCATCTTTGATCGAGGTGATTTTGATGGCATTATTGGGACAGATTTTATAGCACAGGGTGCAGGCAGTACATTTTAGTTTTCCGGTTTCGGGATCGGACAAAAGAACCACGCAGCCTCTAGATCTCTCCGGCATGGTCCATCTCTCTTTGGGATACTGTAAGGTGATGGCGTGTTTTCCCAGATGTTTCACCGTGGTGATCAAACCCAAAATCAGGTTATATATTCCCAGATATATTGTCTTCACTAATCTCATGACTTAAGCAACTAGTCCGGTTACAATTAAATTCAGAAATGCCAGAGGGAGCAGAAATTTCCAGGCAAAGTCCATCAACTGATCCACCCTTATCCGGGGATAAGTCCACCGGAACCACATGATTACTAAAATTACAAACAAGGTCTTGCCCAAAAACCACATCCAGGAGGGCAGAAAGGGACCATTCCATCCTCCCAGAAAAAGCGTCGTGGATACAGCGCTTATGCTAAAGAGGTTAGTGTATTCGGCAAAAAAGAACATGGCGAATTTCATCCCGCTGTATTCCACATTGTAGCCTGCCACCAATTCCTGCTCTGCTTCTGGGATATCAAAGGGGGTTCTGTTTACCTCAGCTACGGCTGCGGTTATGTATACCAAAAATCCAATTGGCTGTCTGAAAATAAACCAATCCCAGAAATGTGTCTGTGCGGTAACGATTTTGACCATGGAGAGAGACCCCACTAACAACACTACACCCAAAACAGACAAAGTCAAAGGAACTTCGTAGCTTACAATCTGAGCGGCAGACCTCAAACCTCCTAAAAGCGAATATTTATTGTTTGACCCGAATCCCGCCATCAAAAGCCCCACCACGGTAAAAGTGGTGATGGCCAAAATGTAGAGAATGCCTATATTGAGATCTCTTACTATCAATCCTCTTCCAAAAGGGATACATACATAAACCATCAAAGCTGAAACGAAAACCACAATAGGAGCTACCACAAAGACGGCTTTATCCACCTTGGTTGGAATTATGTCCTCCTTCAGGATTAACTTTATGGCGTCGATTATGGTCTGTCTCCATCCGTGCCATCCAGTTCGCATGGGACCAAACCTGACCTGCATATGGGCGGAGACTTTCCTTTCCCACCATACCAGAAACAGAGCTGCGATGGAGATGAAGGCTACGATCATTCCGAAGACTATAAACATTGAGAGAATGTCGAGCCAGAAGTGAGGTATGCCCCAATTAGCAAAGACTTTGTCTAACCAGTTATATACTGCTTTTATGACGTTATCTAATTCGAACAAAAACTCTCCTTCAATCTTTTTGTTGCTCCAGGATGTTGGCTCAGACGGGTCTCCGTTATCCTGACGTAAAAGCATCAGGACTACCAAGTCCCGATGCAACGAGAAGTTTTTTTATCTATCTACATC
>SMTZ1_10008861_pt1 | contig 10632 bp, 6 predicted proteins | sample DeeMarSWOR136_30_FD_25667 | JGI IMG/M metagenome (IMG submission 25667) | reverse complement strand
ATGTGGACGAGAATGCAGGAGTCTGGAATCCTGTTTTAATGCAGCATGATTTGAGTAACAATGGTTGCTATTTCTATGTTTCTAATGACAGGCCTTCATTTTATATTGTTGACGGTTCGACTTTCGTACAGGCGGCTTCGCTTGAAGTAATTAACTCAGACCAATGGTATCATATTGCTGCAACCAAAGATAGTTCCGACCTGAAGCTGTATGTCGATGGACGGCTTAAAGACAGCTCGTCCACAGACGGTTTGACAGGCGTTAGTTACAATGCTTATATTGGTTACGAACCTACTTCTTCGCTCTATTACAATGGCCTGATTGACGATGTTCGCATCTACAATAGACCTGTGAGCGAAAGTGAATTTCAGGACATATCTGATCCGATGGGCCGCTGGAGTCGAAAAAGTTCCTGGCGTGCAAGTGTGTATCGCAATGGTACGCCCGGCGCCGATGACAGCGGCATTCTGCCCAACCCCGGTGCCGTGGTCATCAACGAGGTGATGGCACATTCTAATGACGGTCCGGACTGGATTGAACTATACAATACGACAGCCAAATCCATCAACATAGGCGGATGGTTCCTAAGCGACTACAGGATTGCCGATGGTACGATTATCTACGCGGACGATTATCTGGTGTTTTATCAGGACACAGACTTCAATAATCTTAGTGACCCCGGCTGTCTTGTGCCTTTTGCTTTAAGCGAGAACGGCGAGGAGGCATGTTTATCTTCACGTCTGGACCCGAACGGAATGTTGACCGGCTACCGCGAGGTTGAGGATTTCGGAGCTTCGGCGACCAACGTATCTTTCGGCCGATACTTCAAGAGCAGTACCGGTAATTACAATTTTGTTGCGATGGATTACAATACGCCGGATTCGAATAATGCCTATCCCAGAGTCGGCCCTGTGGTGATTAACGAGATAATGTACAATCCGCCAACCGGCAACCAGAACGAGGAATATATCGAGTTGTACAACATCACTGCAGCTCCGTATACGTTATACCGACTTGACAAATTACTGTCGTGGAAGTTCACTGATGGTATTGATTATACCTTCTCTGACAGTCCGCCGGTCACAATACTACCTAACAGTTATCTGGTGTTAGTGAAAGACAAGGCTGCGTTTACTGCGAGATATGTCAGTGTGCCCGGTGATGTTCAGGTTGTTGAGGGTTATGAAGGCCGGTTAAGCAACGCCGGCGAGAGGTTACAGATTGGTATGCCCGGTGATATTGACGAGGAAGGTACGCGATATTATATCCGTATTGACAGGGTAACTTACAGTGATGGTTCCCATCCTGAGGATTGTCCCGGCGGCGTGGACTACTGGCCGGTCGAAGCTGATGGGCTCGGTAAATCGCTTTCTCGCAAGACAGCGACTGATTATGGCAATGATGTAGCCAATTGGGAAGCGGCCACACCTTCACCTGGCACCGCCAATCACTAAAATTCTGTGGAAGGAAGTGAATTGGTAATCAGCATCCCTTGCTAAGCCACTTTATCAGGTTTTTCTATCTTAAATGGCTCGTTTCCCATATAAAACCGATATTCCTCACTGCTCCCACTCTACGCCAACACCAGCATAATGTAACCGTTCACGAGCGTTATGATACGGGCTGACGAATTCTTCTTCCAGATTTTTGACCAAACTTGGATGGATGAACCGTAGCTTCTCCATAAGACTCTGCCGCTCCTCCTTTGACATAAATCGTGAATCAGCGCTCATAGCAGCAACATGAACACTTCCACCGGCCTCTAATAGATTCGCAATGCCTTTGAAAGGCAATTCGAAACTCTCTGGTACAGCTCCTGTCTTTCTTGTAAAAGCATCAGGTGTTCCCGCCTTCAGAGCAATCCTCGTGTGAACCTTTTTGAACCGAGCTATCTGACGGGCGTATTCAGCATCAGCACCAAAAAGTATCCCGTTAGTCTCAAGAATAAAAGTGCGAAACTTGGACTTCTCCACAAGCGCCAGTAGTTCAATCAGATGTGACCTGCATAAAGTAGGCTCAGCCCCAGACAAACGCAACCGATCCACACCTGCTTTCCGTGCCGCCTTCACAAGTTTCTGAAATGCCTCCTCAGGAGATGCAAAGAAACCGTATTTCTCAGGAAAATCCCTGCCCCAATTAGCCCAACAGAAAATGCACCGCAGACAACATCCACACGTGTAGCCCGTTGCAATTCCACCATAAAAACGCTGACTGCCAAACTTCGTATATTTGCGGCGATTCCCGTCACATATTATCTCCTCCGTCCTTTTCGCAAGCTCCAGCGGATCAAACGGAGTAAATCCAGGTTTCAGGTATCTAACGTAATCGTTACGAGTTGCCTTCATCGCTGTCCTGAAACTACTCCTGACCTTCAAGATAGCCCCTATCTCCCAATCCTGTATATATGAACACCCAAAGGACCAAACTCATCAGCAAACTCTCCGATCTTAGCCTTTAACATACGATCTTCGTCCACGACCTCAATTATGGTTCCAGCTTTAAGCCCTTCTACCTTAATTATTGCTCGTCCGGCCTTCTGCAGTGGATCATAGTTGACCGTAAAAAGATAGATTCGTCCGTCATGTTCCCTGGCCATAATATCACCCTTGAGCTGACCTTCAAGTTGAATACTCGTCTTTACCCCGTCAGTATCAGATAGAATCACAGGCGCCAGACGTGTAATCTGGTCGTTGATCTCCTTCATTGCCTTGATATTCTCAGGTGGCACACCGAACTGTTTGTATTCTGGCTTCCAGATATGGGTGAAATACCCAATTGCTGTTGCGCCACGACAAATAGCCATCCAAACCTCTGCCCGGACGTGCATCGGCATTACAGGTTTTTGCCTTTCCAGAACACCGGTCCACTGACCACCACGGCTGGTTTCAATCCAAGCATATAACGCCCTATTTCCGGCAAGTCTGCGCAGCTCCTCAGTACCATCATGAACCAGATGAAGCCACTCGGGCTTGTTCCAGCCATAGATGGGGTAAATATCATAACCAATCACATCAGTTGCCTTGATATAATCAGGATATAGCGTCGTACGCTGCTCATCCGACCACTTCTTAAAGAAAGGCAGGAAATAACCGGTTACCGTCATAAAAACCGGACGGGAGGAATCCACTGCCTTGATTCCACCGTAATGCTTCAGCACCTCGGAAGGCATTGCCCGGGGAACCTGCCGGGGAGGTGAGAGCAATACGTTCTTGCCATTACTGTCAAAACCTTCGATTTCACCGATAGACCCCCAAACCTGCTCACCGGGATAGGTCGAGTTCACTTTGAAGGTAAGCTCTCTTAGTGTAATTGGTGCTTTTAAAACTATCTCTTGCATGCCTTTCTGATTCTGGAGTGTTGCTTGTGCGATCTCCTTACCATCACCCATAAATGAAACATCTTTGGCTACAGACAGGCCTTTTGAAATGGTAAGCCAGATTCCCAATCGCCGGACCTCAACAACCTTATCCAGCTTTAGCGTAAATTCTGCCCCTTCGAGCGGGTCGAGAACAGACCAGCTATGAGTAACTCCATCGAAGATTTTCCATAGAGGTGTCTTTTTGTTGATTCTGAGTTTCTTAGAGGGAATAATCTCGGTATCACTCACCAAATGGGGCAGATCAGGCTCATCTCCATGAATGTACCCCAACAGTGACGAATTGCCTTTCAGTCGTCTGTCAAACGGCATCACACCATAGAAACCGGCCTTCTCTAACAGCGTCATGTATTCTATCACATCTTTGGTTCCACCTGAACCGGACCAGTAGCCTGCCACAGTATTGATTCCGGCTGAACGAGCTAAAGGGAAGTTTTCCGGGTCTTGTAACCAGATCATGATGGGGAAGAACGGTTTCTGGTTCACCATGATTGCCCGGTTCTCACTTATACCGACAGTCTGAATCGGTTCGAATTTCTGTACGCCGACCACCGATGTTGCAAACCAACTTACAAGTAGACATGTGAATATTAGTTTCTCCTTCATGTTCTTCCCTTTCATCACTGAATCAGGAGCAGATACATAACGCTCATCTCTGTTTCAATCCGCACATCATTAATTCTTCGAAAATGAGAGTGCCAAACTTCTCAAACTCATGAAAACTCGATCCGACCCGGGCCCAATCCCAACTTGCGGTCTTGCCATCATCATAGTCGACCCGATAGAAATTGGCCCGCCATCGAGTTCGAGGTTTTGGCGGAACGTTTTGAAGTGGTTTGAGCAAATCATAGGGAACAAAGACCTCGGCTTTCCAACCCGTGATATGGGCACCTGACTGTTTGGGGCCACCCACAACCGCGGTGGCCTTCTGTGTTTTTCGTTTCCCCTCGTAGTGCCAGGGCCGCCATCCGAGAAATTCGCCTCCAAAATTAGGTATGAGAATCGGCAATTCAAAACCCAGCGGGGAAATCTCGTATTCGAAATATACCGGGTACCTCTCATCCGGCCATAAGAAGAACTCAAAAACATCCTCGTTCCACAAATCAAGAAAGTCCTCGTTCATCTTGGCGGTAAGGATACGATCCTCTGCTTCCATTAGTACGTACAGCCCGCTATTAGAGTAAAGCATCTTGATGCGAGTCTCATATTGACGACCATCAGCGTTACGCAGGTTAAGCTGCTCCCAATCGGCCTTCATCCAGGCAGAAGCGTCACCACGACCGCTTATGACAAAATCCTCCGTATGCCGAACAAGCAGAACCTTATTTGGTTCCTCTCGCACCGGCTGCTGTGTCCTCACTGACGAACATCCGCCAAGAACAACTGCCAGAACTATACCTACAAGTACAAAAACCTTCATAATGATTCCTCTTTTTATCTCCAAGGAGACTGCCGGATCACTTTTCTATGGTTACAGGTGGAATCTTAGCTGCCGGGCCATCAAGCGTCAGCTTGATTATAGTGTCAATCTCCTGTCGATCCTCCTTAACCACAGTCAAGTTGAGAGATGCCTCAGTTTGCGCCAGCCGCAAGACACCACCTGTCAGAACATTACTCTGGATAATCTTTCGTGGCAATGACGGCAGTGTAATTGTATCACCGTCATATTCCAGCGCATGTATATATACAACATTTCCTTTGTTAGTGCTGACCAGAGATCTACCGGGCTTAAACGGTCCGCCACGCGTACCGTATATGCTCTCGCCGAACCGGCCCAGCCATTTCCCAATCCCCCTGAGCACCTCCACCTGGCGTGGCTCAATCTTGCCGTTGGGCATCGGCCCGACGTTCAGCAGCAGGTTCCCATCTCCACCGACGCATTTTATAAGGGTGTGAACACATTCCTCCAGAGACTTTATATTATCGTTGGGTTTCCACGACCACTGCGTTCCCAAGGTCATGCACGTTTCCCACGGTCGCTGATTATCAAATTCCCCGATTAGCTGCTCTGGGGTGTAGTAGTCGGCATTGGGACCAATCTGCTGCGCCTTGTAGTCCGCCATACTGCCCATGTCCAGACGATTGTTGATTATAATCTGCGGTTGAAGTTGCCTGACAAGGCTGTAGGTATTTTTCTGGTCCCATACTGCTGACCTGCCGTCAGTATCAAACCAAAGCAGGTCTATTCGCCCATAGTTGCTCAGAAGCTCACGTAATTGCCCCTGCATCGAAGCTATATACCTGGCATTATGTTCTGTTCGGCAATCCGGATCACGCCAATCCATCGGCGAGTAATACCACCCTATCTTGATTCCTGCGGTGTGCGCTGCTTTAACCAATTCCGCGCACACATCACGTACGAAGGGAGTCTTCGATATGTTGTAATTTGCTACCTTTGAATGCCAGAGACAGAAACCATCACAGTGCTTCGCCGTCAAAACTATATATTTCATGCCTGATGCCTGCGCTATGGCAACCCATTCTGTGGCGTTGAATTCAACTGGGTTAAATTCCTTATAGAGGTTATCATACACTTCGACAGGAATGGACCCCTTGTTAGGACATGCTGGATTCGAGTTCGCACGCGACCAACTGATTTCTGTGCCCTTTAGGCTTACTGGGCCCCAGTGGATAAACATTCCAAAGCGTGCCTCGCGCCACCAGGCTATCCGGGCATCACGTTGCTCACTGGTTTCCGTCTTAGCTTGTACCGATCCATCCCAACAGACAGTGAATAACAGTACAACACCTGAAAAAATACAGGCATTTAATAGATTTTTGGCCCTGAGTTTCATAAGACATTCGCTTACTGTTCAACCATATAACCAGTTCTTCTAATTCTGTCTAAATATCAAAATTTCCTTTACATTGCAACATATTCACGGATTTTCTTCACGGCTGAATTCTCTCGCCGTCTTCGCATTTGCTATCATAAACTCGACGCTTCACCACCTCAACAGCCTCATCAATTTCCTTCTTCCAGAGCTCCTGCATTTTCAGAGCATGATAGATGATCCATTTGTTGTTCTCTGCTTCTTTTGCGTCTTGAACCATTTTAATCAAAGTAAATTACTACGGGTTTCACCCGTAGCATTATTGTTTCAGGCTTTCGCCTGCCCGCCTTCGGCGGCTAACTTCATCTACGGGTTGCACCCGTAGTATTGCGGTGGAAGAATAAAAAAAAGCGGCCCTTCACCCCTAAGAACCGCTGTAAACAAATCAAAAACATCTCATCTATTGCGGCACCTCTTTAGACATCCACGAGGGCGGTCACGAGATTGACCTGCCGGGATTGCTATATTTCCTTGACAAGCACCTTTACAATAACTGTTGGACAGTAGCATTTACGTTGCACGGCCTCCGGTGGTCCGCCATCACTAATTGGGCTCAAGAGCTTTCGAGCCAAGTGGTTCAACAGCTTGCGGGGCATTCGGATATCTCAACAACCAGCAAATACTATCTGGCCGTGCGGTCAGAAGACCTTGCATCTGCAAATGATGTTTTGAATCGCATCTTGGCAAAGAATAGAGAAGACTGACACCAAAATGACACCGGAGTTGGGTTTTTCGCCGTTCAGTCGATATTTCATTTGACAGCATCTTAGACAACTCACTATACTACAAGGGCTTAAATGTTTCAGCGCCTGTAGCTCAATTGGACAGAGCGTCGGTCTACGGAACCGAAGGTTAGAGGTTCGAGTCCTCTCAGGCGTAATGGAAATCACTAAAGAGACAGTGGAGGACAACAAAGCTCAGCAAAAGTCTAAGCCTACCAAAAATAAGACACTTATAACAACCAAACAGCAAGTAAATTCACAATCAAACAGGCCCGCTTAAGTGCCAGCCGATGACCACATTAGCACAGCAAATGTTTCTAATTCCAATAAGCTGAACAACAAGCCAGGACGACTAAATGCGGAACTTGCTGAAATAGCGTCTGGAGGAGGCAAAAAACAGTTGACAACTCTGGGATTAAAGTAGTAAACTTAATATATTGGAGTATCGGTAACTATTGATCAGCAGCGAAGTTGGGAAGATACACATAAAACAACAGGGAAGCCATCTGCATTTTATTTTTTTGTTGTGTTTTAATTTTACATTCTTTTTTCGTTGGAGGTTGTTTGAAACAGGCATGCAATACACCCAGGAGAGGATTTACGATGCCTATTGGAAACAATTAAAATGTTTAAGCATTTAGCTGAACGTGGGTATTTTAACTTCACTTTTTTAAGGAGTAATACCATGGTTAAAAAACTGTCTTTTATAATTTCTTTTGTTGTGGTGCTAAGCCTGGCGGCAAACACAGCAGATGCTGAGCTTGTCGCCTACTATCCGCTGGATGAGGGAAGTGGCGACATCGTTCACTTCTTCCAAGGCGGCAGCTACCCGGGTGGAGGTGTTGTCCTGCCCGTAGACGAGTGGAAGTCAATTGAGTTAAGTCGCAGAGCGACTGATAGTAAGGAGTAAGTATAATGAAAAATCGAATAGTTTGGTTGACAGCAGTTTTGTTGATAGGATTCATGGGAGTCGTTCCAAGCCGCGCACAAGAAAATCTACTGCCCAACGGTGGCTTTGAGAGCGGTCTTATAGGGCCATACGCCACCTATGGCGCCGGGACCAACGAGGTCGTTACGGATTGCGTGGATGCCGCAGTTCCCGAAGGTCCGATTGAGGGAGACTACTGCCTGCACATTGTGATTCCATCAGCAGGAACCAACGATTGGGATAGCGGCATGACGGACGGTAGCTTTACCTTTGAGAACGGTAAGAGATACACTTTCTCTGCCTTCCTTAAATGCAAATCAGGCACGTTGCAAATTCGCTTAAAGCCGGAACGGGCCGTAGATCCATGGGAAGGCTATGGTGACCAGGTCGTCACCATGACTGAAGAATGGCAGGAATTCTACGTAACCACTCCTGTCTTTACTGCGGACGTGACTCCCGCCAGCCCTACATTCCACTTCGCTTTTGCAGCCGGTGATTTCTGGATAGATAACGTAAAATTATACGAAGGTGACTATGTCCCAACTGTTTTAATCAAACGTTTGGCTTCGAACCCTAACCCTGCTGATGGTGCCGTAGACGTGTCCATAGATACAAATCTTACCTGGGAGCGAGGAGATGGTGCCATGCGGGATGAAGTGTACTTCGGCACAGATCCCTGTACCCTGCCTTTGGTTGCTAACATAACAGTACCGGCAACGCCCCAGTATGATCCGCCGGGAGACCTGATTCCCAGCACGACTTACTACTGGCAGATCATTGAGGTCAATGATACCGACCCGTGTTCACCATACCCGGGCCCCATCTGGAATTTTTCTACAGTATCCGGAGCAGCCGGGAACGTTTTCCCGATTGATGGTTCTTATATTCCCGGCACTGTGCATGCTGCATCCGGAAACATATATACGTTCCTTGATGCCAGCCCGGGTCTGACTGCTGTCTCACATGTGGCTTACTTCAGCCATATTGAAGCTGATGTGGCCGGCCGCGTTGAGGACGCCAACCTCGGCGCACAGCTCTCAAGCACTCCCTACTTGCGGTGGATTATTGGCCTGCCTCCTGATGTTATTCCAGGCCTGCCTTATTCTGAAGGTCTTGTCAGGGGCACGAAGTACTACTGGGCTGTCGATGCGACAGATGCCCTGGGCAATAAGTTCGCCGGCGATGTCTGGGAATTTGGGATTCAGGGCTATCAGGCCTTTGAACCAAGCCCGCCTAATGAGGCATTACTTGTGGACCCGAATGTTCTCCTTTCGTGGGATCCGGGCCTCGATGTTCAGGAGCACGATGTTTACATCGGCACAAGTTATGACGATGTTCTCAATGCCGATGAATACGACACGACAGGCATATATAAGGGACCCTGGTCAAATCCTCAGTATCAATGCAGCGGTCTGCCGGGAGGGACCAAGTTTTACTGGCGTATTGATGAGGTCAAAGACCGGTTTATGCCGGGCACCGGCACTATATACACGGGCGATGTCTGGTGCTTTACCACTATAGACATCCCAGGTTTGGTCGGCGAGTATTATTACTGGCATGATGGCATTGTTAGGGCTGGCGGCGATCCGGGGCCAATTGATCCCTTCCAAGGTAAAGTGCTTGTCCGCGTAGATCCTGGAATCAACTTTGACTTTGATGCCGACCCGCCACCAAATGTGAGGCCTGATGAATTCTCGGTTAGATGGACCGGACGTATAGTGGTGCCGGTCAAGGACGAAACCTACACCTTCACTACCGAAACCGACGACGGCGCACGGTTATGGGTGGATGGCCAGCTCATCATCGACCAGTGGGTAGACCAGGGGACGACCGCACACAGCGGTTCGATTCACCTTGATGAATTCGGCCCTTATGACATCAGGATGGAATATTATGAAAACGGTGGCGGTGCGGTCGCAAGGCTGTACTGGCAAAGTGCCTCCACGCCCTACCAGATCATCCCTGAGAGCAACCTGGAGGCGAGTTCCGACGAGGCCAAAGCGGCCTTAGGCGGTGCCCATAGCCCGAACCCCCAACCTTTTTCCTTGATTCTCCCGAACGAGGAACTGGAGTTTAAAGTTACTCTTAGCTGGGAATCGGGAAGATTTGCTGCTACACACGAACTGTACTTCAGCAGCGACTTTAACGATGTGAACGAGCGGACAGCTCCCAGGATTTTGTTGAGCGATCCTTGCTATATACTCCCTGGTCTGCTTGATATGGACCAGACATACTATTGGCGGGTCGATGAGGTCAATAGTCTTGGACCCGCCCCGGGCCAGTGGCCCGGCGATGTCTGGGATTTTACGCCGGTAAGCACGGGCTATGTTTCGCGTGAATGGTGGACCGGCATAGGAGGTACGGCTGTGGACGACCTGAAGAACCATGCGAGGTACCCGAATGAACCTGACGGCTCGGAATTAATAACCACTATGGAGGGTCCGACAGGCTGGGCCGACAACTATGGAAGCCGGATTCACGGCTGGCTCCGTCCGCGGATCTCAGGCAACTATACGTTCTGGCTTGCCACCGACGATGGCGGCGAGCTGTGGCTGAGCACCGATGAGGACCCGGCCAACGCAGTCCTGGTTTCCCAGGTAACCGCCTGGGCCGACCCTCGCCAGTGGTACGACGCCGATGTGATTCCTTCTAATCCGATATACCTGGATGGCAAAGGTAAATACTACATCTCGGCATTAATGAAGGAAGGCGGCGGCGGCGACAACATCGCGGTTGCCTGGCAGGGTCCTGCCCAGCCGGAGGCACCAATAG
>SMTZ1_10007903_pt1 | contig 10632 bp, 6 predicted proteins | sample DeeMarSWOR136_30_FD_25667 | JGI IMG/M metagenome (IMG submission 25667) | reverse complement strand
ACCTTCACTTCCTTGATAAAACAGCTGCCCCCATCGTAGTGGATGTGGGGAACGAGGTGACCAAAATGGGCGAATTTCTGCTCTTAATGGCCCAGGAACGGGCTCGCGAAGCAGGCGTGGAGGCCAGCTTGATCACCCACGAGGGCGATGTGCGCGAAGAGATCAAAGCCGCAGCGGTGGAGGAAGGTGTTGACCTGGTTGTCCTGGGCAGACCGGTCGACGAGACCAGCCGGTTCAAGCTTGAGGCCCTGCGAACCTTTGCGGCTGAGATTGAAGAAGAGACTGGCATCCCAGCGGTCATCCTAGCAACATGATGCCGACCAAATTCATATCAGTTGTAGGGCAATTTGGCGAATTGCCCCCAACACAAGTTGCCAACTTTCCTACAATCTATTTGAAATGCATCAGGCTCATATATCCAGCGGAGGAGTGGTATGATCGTCTATCTCAACGGACAGTACATCCCTCGTGAACAAGCTTCTATTGATGTGGATGACCGAGGTTTCCTTTTCGCCGACGGTGTCTACGAAGTGATCCACAGCTACGAGGGCCATCTCTTCCAAATGGACGCACATCTGCAGCGCATGGAGCATGGCCTGCGCTCTCTGCATATCGCCATAGATGATGTACAGACGATGCGAGAGGTGGCGGAGCGGCTGATCGTGGAAAACGGTCTCGCCAGCGGCGAGGCGACGGTGTACATCCAAATCACGCGCGGCTCGGCACCCCGCACTCACGCCTTTCCGCCGGCCGGCACCCCACCGACCGTCTACGCGGCGGCCCAAAAGTACACCCCCCAGCGAGACCAGGCAGAGGGGGGGATCGCAGCCATTCTGGTGCCCGATCCACGCTGGGCGCGTTGTGACATCAAAAGCGTGGCCCTTTTGCCCAATGTGTTGGCGCGCCAGCGGGCCATTGAGGCCGGAGTGGCTGATGCGGTCTTTGTGCGTGACGGTGTGGCGCTGGAGGGAACATCCAGCAACTTTTTTGGAGTTTTCAACGGCGAGGTGCTCACAGCGCCCAAGACCAACTACATTCTGCCGGGGATCACACGCGAAGTGGTGGTCGGACTCTGTGCCGACATCGGTGTGCCGGTCCACGAGGCGCCTATCCTTGAGCAGCAACTGGGCGAAGCCGCGGAGCTGTTCCTTACCAGCACTCTTACGGAGATCAGGCCCATTGTCCGGCTGAACGGCCATCCTGTGGGCACTGGCATCCCTGGTCCCGTGACGCGCCGTATCCAGCAGGCCTTCCGTGACCTGGTCTCGGATCTCAGCAGAGGCTGAAACTCAGTAAACCATGGACCTTGTTCGTAGTGAGCGATTTATCGCCATCTCTAAGCTAGCTGACCGGGCTCCCACCCCCGGCAATCCGGCGGCCCTTCGGCTGCGCCCTTCGACTTCGCTCAGGACAAGCTCAGGACAGGCGTGGGAGCCGCCTCCGCTGGGTTTTCGGATGGGCATTAGTAGACAAGGAGGCTAGCGATATGTAAGGGGTGAGGTAGGGGCCATAGGGCAGGAGCGGCTTTTATTCAGTCAGTCAAAAGGAGGAAATGAGACATGCCTAAAGAGTATCGGATGTACATAAATGGAGAATGGACTGAAGCCGCCAGTGGGGCGACTTTTGATGATTACGATCCATTCACCGGAGAGGTTTTCGCTAAGGTAGCCAGTGCGAACAAGGAAGACGCAAAACGAGCCGTTGATGCTGCCGCCGCGGCGTTTCCTTCTTGGGCGGCCACCCCTCCGGCTGAGAGGGGGATGTATTTTTTGAAAGCCGCCGATATCCTGGAAAAGAGACAGCAAGAGATACTCCAGATTCTGACGGAGGAAACCGGCGGGACCTTTGGATGGGGTATGTTCCAGACTCATTTCACGCCAGGTCTGCTCCGGGCGGCTGCTGCTCAGGTGCACATGGTTACGGGCGAGATCATCCCGGCTGATCTCCCTGGAGCGTTTTTCATGGCCTTGCGTCAGCCGGTGGGGGTTGTAGCAGGCATCTCCCCCTGGAATGCTCCACTGATTCTTTCGTTGCGGGCAGTCGCTCTTCCAATGGCTTATGGAAATACGACGGTTTTGAAGCCCTCGGCGGAGTCACCCATCAGCGGCGGTCTGGTGTTCGCAGAGATATTCGAAGAAGCCGGCTTTCCTAAGGGAGTATTCAATGCCGTAACGAACGGCCCTGGCCTTAGCGAAGAAGTTGGGGACGAGCTTGTTGTAAACCCCAAAGTGCGGAGGATCAGCTTTACCGGATCAACCGAGATAGGGAGGCAACTTGCAGAGAAGGCTGGAAGGCATCTGAAGAGGGTGACACTGGAACTGGGTGGAAAAGACCCGCTCATTGTTCTCAGAGATGCCGACATTGGTTACGCAGTGAATGCAGCCGTATTCGGCAGGTTCTTGCATCAAGGGCAGATCTGCATGTCCGTGGAGAGGATCATCGTTGAAAAGCCGATTGCTGAGGAGTTTACTCAGAAGTTCGTAGAGAAGGCTTCAGGGCTGAAGGTCGGAGACCCGCGAGAACCCGATACGGTGATTGGGCCGCTCATCAATCGAGAGCAGCTTGATAAGGTCCGGACGCATGTGGAAGAAGCCGTTGCGAGTGGGGCCAAGGTGCTCTGTGGCGGCAAGTACGAGGGACTCTGCTATTACCCAACCGTGCTTACAGATGTCACGGAGGATATGAAGGTTTTCTCCGAGGAGACTTTTGGGCCAGTGGTCCCAGTGATACTTGTCGAAGACGCCGAAGAAGCCGTTCGCGTGGCCAACAATTCACGATACGGACTTTCAGCAGGCGTCATCACCCGCGATTTTCAAAAGGGTTTGGAAATAGCTGAAAGGCTCGAGTCGGGGATGGTGCATATAAACGATTCCTCTATACTCGATGAGCCCCAAGTTCCCTTCGGAGGCGTCAAGGATAGCGGGTGGGGCAGGCACGGCGGTCTGGCTGCCCTTGAAGAGTTCACCGAACTCCGCTGGGTTACCATGCAGAGGACCCCGAGGCAGTATCCCTTCTAACAGCTTGTAGATGTGCCTGGAGCCAGCCTGCCATAGTGTCCGACAGAACAATGAGGAGACAAGGGGCCGATGTAGGCCGAACGGCTTACACCGGCCTCGCTGCATCATCGGCTGGTCGGCGCTTGCGCCTTGATGGAATCCGGGGTACAATAGAGGAGCGCTTCTGAGGCGTGCTGGCGGATAGATGATCATTCGTAGGGCGAACGGCGCACGAGAGTAGCCTATCCGTCCAGCACAATTCTGCCAAAAGGGGTACTATTACTTAGATACGACCTCCGAGGGTTAGACATGCGCCGCTGGCGTCCTCCCGTTAGAACGATGAAGCCTGGCACAATCCGACGCTACATTGTGTTCATATCGTTGCTGACCGTCGCCCTGCTGGGCGGGGCCTGGGCCCTCCGCACCCGGCTCATCACCGACCTGCCCTCACCACAAGAGCTGCAAAGCCGGGCTGCAGTTCCTTCTACCAAGATCTATGACCGTCACGGTCACCTCCTCTACGAGATCATCGGCTCCCACGCGGGCAAACACACCCCCTTGCCTTTGGACGAGATCCCCCTCTATCTGCGCCAGGCCACCGTCGCCACCGAGGACGCCAGCTTTTACACCAACCCGGGGGTGGATGCCAAGGCCATCTTGCGGGCAATTATGATCAACCTGCAGGGCGGGGAGGTCCTCTCCGGTGGCAGCACCATCACCCAGCAGTTGGCCCGTAACGTTCTGCTCCCTCCGGAGGAGCGAACCCAACGCACCCTGACCCGCAAACTGCGCGAGACCATCCTGGCCTGGCGCCTGGCCCGCAGCTACAGCAAGGATGAGATTCTGGCCCTCTACCTAAACGAGACCTACTATGGCAACCTGGCCTACGGCGTGGAGGCGGCGGCCCAGGCCTACTTCGGCAAATCGGCGGCCGAGTTAGACCTGGCCGAATGTGCCTTGCTGGCCGGGCTCCCTCAGTCGCCAGCTCTCTACAATCCGCTGGTTGACCCCGAGGCGGCCAAAGAGCGTCAGGCCGTGGTGTTGGACCTGATGATCAAGCACGGCCACATAGATGAAGCTCAAGCTCGGTTGGCCAAAGAGGAGCAACTACACTTCGCCTCGACGCCTTTCCCCATCCGTGCCCCGCACTTTGTGATGCACGTGCGGCGACTCTTGGAGGGCGAGTTGGGGCTGGCCACCCTGGAGCAAGGTGGCCTGCAAGTCTACACCACCCTGGACCTGGACATGCAGGACATGGCCCATTGGATCGTCCGCCGCCGCTTGACCCAACTCTCGGAGCGCCGAGGAGGGCTGCCTGACCGCAACGTGCGCAACGCGGCCCTGGTGGCCCTGGATCCCTGGACGGGGGAGATTCTGGCTATGCTGGGCAGCCCCGACTATTTCAACCCGCGCATTGACGGTGCGGTCAACGTCACCCTGGCCACCCGCCAGCCGGGTTCTTCCATCAAACCCGTCACCTACGCTGCGGCCTTTGATCCGCGCCGCGCTGATCCTTACACTTTAGCTACCATGGTGAACGACGTGCGCACAGCTTTTGTTACCAGAGAAGGCGATCCCTATGTGCCGATAAATTACGACCATCGCTACCGTGGGCCGGTCCTCCTGCGCCAGGCTTTGGCTTCGTCGTTCAACCTGGTGGCGGTCAAGGTGCTGGATCACGTGGGGCTGGAGGACATGACGGCCCTGGCCCGCCGTTTGGGGATCACCACTCTGGACGACGGCGAGCGCTTCGGGTTGGCCCTCACTTTGGGAGGCGGTGAGGTGCGCCTGCTGGAACTGACGGCCGCCTACGGCGCCTTGGCCAACGGCGGGCATAGGGTCGAACCGGTTGCCATCCTCCGCGTCGAGGACAGCCAGGGGAACGTCCTCCAGGAATGGCGGTCAGAAATAGGCCAGCGGGTGATGGACGAACGGGTGGCCTATCTTATTACCGATATCCTCTCCGACGACACAGCCCGCATCTCTGGCTTTGGCGAGGGGAGCGTGCTCAAGCTCTCCCGCCCGGCTGCGGCCAAGACGGGCACCACCACCGACTGGCGGGACAACTGGACCATCGGCTACACCCCTGAGTTGGTGGTGGGCGTCTGGGCCGGCAACGCGGACAACGAGCCCATGCGGCACGTCTCAGGAGTGGCTGGCGCGGCACCCATCTGGCACGACTTCATGGACGAAGTGCTCAAGGGTCGCCCTATACAAGAGTTTGTCGAACCGGAGGGTCTGGTCAGAGTGGAGGTCTGCTCCCTATCGGGTAAGCTGCCTTCCCCCCACTGTCCCCACCGTAAAACCGAACTCTTTATCGCCGGCACTGAACCTCGTGAGTACTGCACCATGCACCGGCCAGTCCGAGTTGATGTGAGCACGGGGATGCTGGCGACCGGAGGCTGCCCTCTTGAGCAGATAGTGGAAAGGGTCTATACCTTCCTGCCCGCCGAGGCCGTGGAATGGGGCAGAAAGCAGGGAATTCCTCAGCCCCCCACGGAATATTGTTCCTTGCACGATAGAGCAGAGACCGATACAGGGTACATGATGCAAGATGCACGATACAGGATACAAGATGATCAATCTCCAATCTCCAATCTCCAATCCTCAGTCTCCATTGTGATGACCAGCCCTGACCCCTTCAGCGTCTTCCGTCTCAGTCCGGCCCTGCCATTGGACGATCAGCGCATCGAGGTGGCAGCGCGGCCTACGGAGGACACAGTTGTTGCCGAGCTGATTCTCTACGTGGATGGAGAACCCCTGGCCAGACGTGCCACCCCACCCTATCGCAGCCTGTGGCCGCTGACGCCGGGGGTGCACGCTTTTCACGCAGAGGGTTACGACGCCACAGGCAGACGGTTGACAAGCGAACCGGTGTATGTCACGGTGATGGAGTAGGCGCTTTGCCTCTGCGACGCTTTCATGTTATACTAGCGAGTGAGGTGTTATCCGGTGGTCAGAGTGCTACAATGGATTAAAGAGAGTGTTCCTGCTGAATGGCGGTCGGCAATAGTTTGCGATCATGCCGTTGTAATCCCAGCACTGCTGGTCAACTGCGGGCTGGGTTGATTGCTAATCACCATGTCAGAGGGACGGTTGAGGTCTGGGAAATCTAATCTATCTAAATCGCTGCTATGGAGAAATAAAGTGGATGAAACCAATGAGTCACAGACTCCTGGACAACAAGCTGAGACTTTACTACGCGCAAACTATCCTCGCGCATTGAGCTGTTTCCACCATCGTCCGTTGTTGGCAGCGATTACCTACACGGTTGTTCTTATTGCTACTGGAATATCTAATGCATTTGCATTCGGTCATTTTACTAGTACTGCAAGTGTAACTGGTTTAACTGAAGACAGTGTTTTTTGGTTGGGTGTGTTTGTACTTGGCATAGCTCTTTATTACTATCTAATGCTTCCAGTCTGGCTGGGACAAGCTTTCGATTTGCTCTATGCTGAGCATGTCTTTGCTGCTTCTGAAGTCAAAGTTGATCCGCATACCAAACACCTATTTGGATCGCGACGTTTAAGCTGGCTCGCTTACGGGGCAACTTTAATTGGAGCAACATTGTGGACAACCACAGCTCTCATCAGTCCTGAGAAAATGTGGTGGGAATCCAATCCCATTTCATTCATTTCCTTGACGCTGGTCGAGATAGTAGCTTGGTTTGCACTTGCAGGTGTAGTCGTGAACTTCGTGTTGTCCGGCTACTTGATTCACAAGATTCTTCACAACAACCATATTGTCGTACATCCCTTACATCCTGACAGATGTGGTGGATGGAGTTCACTCGGCAAGTTTTCACTGCGGGTCAGCTATTTTGCACTTGTCTATGGCGTACTCCTTGTAATATGGGCAATTGGTGCTATCCAAAGTGATATTAGCGATGACTACGCGTTGTTCATTCAGGTATTCGCTTACGTAGTTGCGGTACCAACTCTCTTTTACCTGCCTCTCCATAGCGCACACAAATCCATGGTGGCATTCCGCAATAAGCTAATCCGTGATACATCAGATCGCTATCTGCAAGAGCACCTAAGGGCACATGACATGGAGGTGAAGGATGTAGAGGTACTTCAAACCAGTGTCAAGTATATGGATACCCTTCGAGATTTGCAAAAGCATGAACTTACATATCCCGTTTGGCCTTTCAGCATACGAACAAGATTGGCTGTTTTGCTAAACGCGGTGACCCCAGCAATTCCGACAATCTTTGGGGTTATAATTGATAGGGTTATTTGACTATTGTTATAGGAAATGGTTGGATACTGGCAAGGTCTGAGGCGGGGTAACCCTGCGTGCAATCGACCGGGGCTATACCCCGGAGTGTACGCGCCGCGAGCCAGCCAAGGCCAGGCTAGGCAATGGTGTCTTGCCAGCCCCACCACGGCGGCTGACACGCTCGTTAGGGAACAGATAGCGAGAACAGAGCACACAGCAAACTTGCACGAGCCGCAAACACTCGCCTTGCGCCCATGCTTCGCACGGCGCAAGGCTCTAGCGTTTACTGGTATGCTGAATAACCAGCATTGAGGCGGGTAGAGCCATTCGCACGAATTGAAAAGAATCGTTAATGCACAGGAGCAAACGTGCAATACAATAAAGGTAGTCTTGTCTGAAATGCGGGTGCGGCGTGTTGAAAGCCACCACGCTTTGGTGTATGATCATGCCACGCGACAAGGAGGTGTTTTGATGAAGAAAAAGACACAGGCTAAGCTGTTGGGACGCTATATCGTCACTGACCCTGAAATCTGTCACGGCCAACCGACTTTTCGCGGCACGCGTATTATGGTTTGGCAAGTGTTAGAAATGCTTGCCGACGGGATGGCTTGGGAAACCATCATTGAGGAGTGTCACAATAGCATCACCAAAGACGCTATCGCTGAGGCTATCAAGTTGTCGGGTGAGGCATTTATCAAACATGCGGACGAGTTCGTGTTGGAGCCGACTCCTGCATGAACATCCTCGATGAAAATGTCCTTGAAAGCCAGAGACAACTGTTACAAAAGTGGCGCGTGCCTTTTCGTCAGATTGGCTACGAAGTAGGACGGAAGGGAATGACAGACGACGAAATCATCCCCTTCCTCCTCAGTCTCCGCCAGCCGACCTTCTTCAGTGTTGACCGTCACTTTTACGATCGCAGTCTGTGCCATGCACGGTATGGCGTGGTTTATCTGGATGTCAAGCAGATAGAGACAGCTACTTTTGTACGTCGTCTGCTTCATCACCGTGAGTTTGATACCCAAGCCAAGCGTATGGGCACTGTTGTCCGCGCATCTCATGCAGGACTTGCCGTGTGGCGTCTTCACGCTGAGCAGGAAGTGCGCTTCGGCTGGACAGATTAATCGGGAGACCAGGTCAAGAATGCACGAACCGCAAACACGTACCCGCCGACCACGCCGCGCGCGGCGGTGGGCGTCAACGCTATCAGCTATCCGCCAATAGGAGGTCTCACTAATGAAACGAAGCCTTTTCATCATTCTCATCATCATCCTGGCCCTTTGTGTCATTGGGCTCGTTGCCGTCTTGTGGAACCTACGCCCCGCCGGTCTACCCTCTTTGAAGCCAACGCCAACGCCGCTGGAGGCCCAGGTGTTGCCCACCAGTACGCCGCTGCCGCCCCAGCCCCCTATCACCGTCTATCGTTCGCCGGCCCCGGGAGAGGAGCAAGCGCTGGGTGAGCCCATCGTCGTCGCCTTCGATCAGCCCATGGACCGGGCTTCGGTGGAGGAAGCCTTCAGCATCGAGCCAGAGGTGGATGGTCGCTTCCGTTGGGAGAAGAACGATCTGATCTTTACCCCTGCGGAATCCCTGGAGCGTGGAGAGAGCTATCAGGTGACCGTGGCTGAGAGCGCCAAGAGCGCGGCCGGGCTGCCTCTGAAACAGCCAGTGACCTTTGCTTTCAATACCGTGGGCTACCTGGAGGTGACGGACGTGCAGCCGGCCCCCGATACCGAGGAGGTTGAGAGCGATGCTGTCGTCACCGTGCTCTTTAACCGCCCGGTGGTGCCCTTGACCTCCATCACTCAGCAGGCCGAGCTGCCCCACCCCCTGACCTTCACCCCGCCGGTGACAGGCGAGGGCGAGTGGCTCAACACGTCCATTTACACTTTCAAGCCCGACCAGGGCTTTGCCCCGGCCACCACCTACAAGGCGCGTGTGGCGGCCGGGTTGACAGACACCACGGGCGGGGTGCTGGCCGAAGACTACACCTGGACCTTCACCACCGTCATGCCTCTTGTGCTGGAGACATCTCCCAGGAATAAAGCCATCCATGTGGGTCCTTCGCAGACTATCACTGTGACCTTCAATCAGCCTATGGACCGTACCTCGGCCCAGGAGCACTTCTCCTTGGTAGCCGAGGATACCGGAGAAGAGGTGCCAGGCGATTTCCGCTGGGAGGACGACGAGACGATGGTCTTCATCCCCACCGACGATTTCGAGCTGGACACCGTCTACGTGGGCGTTGTAGCCAGAGGGGCCAAAGCTGCCGCAGCCGAGGGGGAGACGGCCGAGCATGACATCTGGTCTTTCACCACCGTTTCTCTGCCCTACGTCATCAGCACCTACCCGGCCGACGGCGATACGGAGGTTGAGCCCTACATCGGCCTGGAGGTCGAATTCTCCAGCCCCATGGACTCCGATACCCTCCTGCCCAACCTGACCATTCTGCCTACGGTCACCCAGGTCTACTCCTACTGGCGCAACTATGATACGAGCCTCTACCTTTCCTTCAATCCTGAGCCGTCTACAGCGCATACTGTCACTTTCGGGGCTGACATGGCTGGCCGCTACGGCCACAAGCTGGGCGAGCCCTACACCGTGCATTTCACCACCGATGCTCTCTCTCCGCAGGTTTACCTGCACAGCACGGGCCGGGTGGGCACCTACAATGCCTACACCACGACCATGGCCTACGTCACCTATCGCAACGTCACCCGGCTGGACTTTCGCCTGTACCAGATGGATCAAAGGACCTTCAGGAAACTCAATGGGGAGGACTGGTGGGATGTCTGGGATGCTTTCAAGCCAGATGAACGGGACCTGGTGCGCCGCTGGTCCAAAGAGGTGAGCGTCCCTCTCAACGCGACCCGCATCGTAGGCACGGTCGTCGAGAGCGAGGAGGGTGCTGGCCTGGCCCCTGGCCTGTACTATCTGGAAGTCACTGCCCCTGAGATGGCGAAGGAAAGTAGGCCCTCCAGGGTCATGATGGTCGTTTCTGGCCTCAACCTGACCCTGAAGCAGAGCCAGACCGAGGCCCTGGTCTGGGCCACCGACCTGAAGAGCGGCCAGGTGGTGGCCAACCTGCCGGTGAGCCTCTGGGACGAGTCTAGCAGTCTGGGCCAAGGTGAAACCGGTAGGGACGGCGTGGTGCAAATCGAGTACAAGAAGCGGGACACCTGGAAGCCTATCTTTGCCTTCGCTGGCGAGGAGGGCGAAGACGACTTTGCTGTGGCCATGAACCAATGGTCCGACGGCATCAGCCCCTGGGAGTTCAACCTGCCCGCCGAGTCCTACAGCGAGCCTTACTCGGCCTACTTCTACACCGACCGGGCCATCTATCGCCCTGGCCAGACGGTCTACTTCAAAGGCATCCTGCGCGACGACGACGACGCTCGCTACAGTCTGCCTGAAG
>SMTZ1_10020310_pt1 | contig 10634 bp, 13 predicted proteins | sample DeeMarSWOR136_30_FD_25667 | JGI IMG/M metagenome (IMG submission 25667) | reverse complement strand
CACCATTCTCTTTCATTGAAAAAAGTTTATCCTTGAGCAGTTGGTTTGAACCATCTTGTTTCCCCGAAAGGGTCAAAGACGAACCACAACACTGAGGTTTAAGATCATAGTCAACAACCTCAGCCCCAAGTGCAGAAACCATAGCATCAAGAATAGTAGGATCAAAGGGGTCATCACACTTCATAATTTCTTGAGGGCTGAAAAGATGGCAGCCAGTATGAGTAGCTATTTTTAAATTATTTAGAGGAATTTTTATACTTTTATCAAGAGTAGTTAGACCAATATCTTCAAAAAATACTTTAACAAAATGCTTAACCTCAATTTCACCTTTAAACTGATGGTTTGTTTCAGATAAGTATTGATTAATCTTTGCTTTTAATTTGGGTTTACTTTTCAAAGAACTGTTTACTTGGGCAAGGGTATTTACACAGCCATTACATAGGGTAATAATATCAAGATTTTTTTCCTCTGCGAGGCATAGGTTTCTAGCTGCAATGGTCATCCAGGTTACTTGATCAATGCCGCTAAATTGAATAGGGTCAGGGCAGCAGGAGAATTCAGGTATATCTATCAGTTCTACACCTACCTCTGGGAGTATTTTTCTTGCTGTTGCCTCAAGGTGAGGAATCTTCGTTGGAATTAGACACCCCCTAAAAAATGCATATCTGATAGTCATGTATTCTCCCATCTTTTTATTTTTTCTTCTAACTCAGTCTTTCTAGCAATAAGCGTGATCTCTTCTTGAGCTTTGCACTCCAAAGGGGGAAGGTTTAGTTTCTCACGCAGCCTTTGTGTCACTAAGGTGATGGGGAATGATATCCCAGTGGTAATGACGGTTTTAACCAGAGCTTTAACCCCTTGAGGTGCTAATCCCTTTTCAAACGAAAGCTCCTTCAAGTCAGTGAATACCTTTGCAGGGTTTACATCCTGAGGGCAGATTTCATGACACTTGTGGCAGGCAGCACAAGACCAGAGGTTAGGATTAGTGAGGGGATTTTCACAAGTAAAAAGATCATATACATAACTTTGTGTAGGGCTGTATTCTTCAAGATACTGAATAGGGCAGACAAGAGAACAGACGCTGCACTTAAAGCAACGTTCTATCATCGGATATCGTTCTAATAAATCATTTCTTCCCTCATATTGTATACCAATTAACATATGATGTTATCCTTTCTTACTATTTCCAATGTCTTTTTTTTATAAAAGATTTATTTGGCTACGTCCACTCCTTTTTTTACAAACAAAAGAGGGAATACGATATCGCTCATGCAACAAGGCACCCACACAGAGATGAAAAGAAAGAAAGCGATAACTATATAGGAAAACCAGTTTAAATCTTGTCCCAAAGCCATAATAATATGGAAAAGTGATGCCCAGGTGCTAAGCAGAACATGTCCAAAGTGGGGAAATTTTGTGGTTGGTCTAAAATAGGCTATTAAAATTCCGACAAATGCAAGAGGGTTTATTAACCACCACTTCTCTATAAAACCTAAATGAATCCCCCTGTTTGATAATTGAAGTATGACTTCCCCAATATAAGGAATTAATGAATCACTTAGTGTAGCGATACCTATTGAACCAACATAACCAATTATAATCAAAATCCAGAGTTTGCATTTGCCTCTTACATGAAGTTCATACATTGAAGCAGTAACCAACGCGCTTAAGATTACATGTATGGGATGGAGAGTATAAAAGATATTAAAGGAGATCTTAGAAGGAATGTTTATATTGTGAAGAATTAACATAATGATTATTCCAGTAAATGCTCCGAACATAGTAAAAGGGAAATGATTTTTTAATTCATCGAGGATTTGTTTGATCAATTGTGCACTCCTTTTTACATAATTGTCGATTGAGGTAAGAGGGTATTAACTATTTTCCTCTTGGTTTTCTAGCTCTTCATGTGTAAAGCGATAATCCGATATGATAATACCCTTTTTCTTCTCGAATGCTTTTTTGAACCATCCCACTTTTGCTGCTTTTTGAGCGTCAAAATGAGGGATATACGGTTTATATCAATTAAGGAAGTTTCCTCCAAGATATCTAATGAAGAAACGCTTATGATGTTGTCTACTATTTCTTTTAGCCTGACGATTGATAATCCTATAGGATTGGGTCTGCTAGGTGTGCGCTTATCACGTAACCCTCTTTCTACATCATTCAAAAACGGGCGACACAAAAGAGGATATCCTTTTGATTTACGGAAGTGGTAAATACGAATAATATGTGAGAAATCATTTAAATCCTTAGGCCCTTGCTTAAATTCAGGAAAAATTTCTATTACCCCTTTCACATTGTTTCTCTTGGCCAGCTCCTTAAGGGTACTCTGAGTATGGAAATGAATCTTTTCTTCTGCAGCCACTAGAAACATAGTAGGAAAAAGGATGAGAACAATGTATAGTGTCCACACTATGATTTTTAGGTGTCTAAGCATGATATCCCTTGGAATACAATTACAATAAAAACATAATGATTACAGAGTTTACCTTGTACCTCTATTTTTATAATATGGTTTGGGCCAATCTATGAAAATAAATTGATCCCTATTTACTTATAACCATATTTTTTTGAAACAACTTTCTGTTTTTCTTTCAGAACCCTGAGTCAATGCGCCCATCAGAATTCTCACTATCTCTTGAGTTTTGTTTTGGCATACAGGCATTCCCAATTTTTAAAAAGTACCTAATCATCTAGTTCATAACTTTATAACCTTTGACTCCTCACACTGGGGGGGGATTTAAATCCTTAATAATTTTACATGGACACTCTTCTATGCAAAGACCGCAATTGGTACATTTGATGTAATCGATGTAGACTTGATTGTCTTGCATTGATAGGGCATTTTCAGGGCATACCTTGATGCAACGACCACATTTAATGCAGCCCACTTCACAGATTGTACGCACCACTTTCCCCTTATCTTTAGAATTGCAGCCAATATAAATCCTCGCTTTTCGGGGAATAAGGGTGATTAAATTTTTTGGGCAGACTGTGATGCACTTTCCACACCCCGTGCACTTCTCTCGGTCAACCACTGGAGTTTTTCGGTTAGATATCGATAAGGCACCAAAAGGACATACCTCAACACAGTCACCAAAACCTACACAACTATAGCTACAGAGTTTATCTCCCCCACTGTAGAGAGAAACAGCACGGCATGAGGCGATCCCACCATACTCATAGCTTTTAACAGCAGTGTTTCCGCCATAGCATTTTATTGCAGCTATCTTTCTTTCAGCAACGGCAACTTCTTTTCCTAGGATCGTGCTAATTTCATCAATCTTGTCGGCAGCTAACACACAGCGATTAGGTTCTATACCGCTTTCTACCATATTTTGGGCATATGCGTGGCATGAGGGGAATCCACATCCTCCACACTTACCCCCAGGTAGGATTTTTTCAAGTGCTTCTATACGAAGGTCTATATTGACTGCAAATACCCGAGAGGCAATGGCAAGGGCTATACCACACAATAAACCGACACCACCTAGTATGACTATTGAAAGAACAACTAATTGCATACCACCTCTTCTTAGTGAATCCCTGCAAACTAAATAAGTTAGTAAAGATATACCCATGTTTCAGACATAATATTTTTTAAATTGAAATACTCATTAAACTAAGAAATGAAGTCGTTGCGAACATAATTTTGCATGATTAACAATTTTCTCTGCCTTCTTTTTGTATATTTCTAATACATCTCCTCCTTTTTTTATTCCTTGAGCAACAGCCTTCCCTAATCGAGTGCAGCACTTATTCCCTCACCATTCAGGTACATCATACCCGCTGCTTCACCAGCTAATATCACCCTATCTTTTCCCAAAAAAGGCAGCGATGGCCGTAGAACACAACCTTCACCTCTCTCTCTATCACTTAACACTACATGGAAATTCTTAGTTAAAAAACTTTTAAATTTTTCCATGCTCTCTTTGAGATTACGTCCTTTAAAACCACCTACACACAATGTAAGAAATTTATCTTTTCGGTGAACACATGAAAGCATATCCCCAATCATCTGTTCAAAAAACACAAACCAATGTGCATCTTCCAATCTCCCCATATCAGAAAATCGATAATAGGTTTGATAAATCACGATTTCATTATTCTGTGTATTGTAGGAAGGATCAATAGCTTTCCTCAATTGCGAATTTCCACCGTCTGCACCCACTAGGTAGGAACAGTATAAATCTTGTTTTTCTTGGTTCTCTACTGATACTTTCACCTTAACCTTATTATTGTGTATGGAAAAACCATGGAACATACAGTTGTCTTTGTATTTAACGTCTGTCTCGTTCAAAAGCCAGTAATCAAACCTTTTCCTCCAAATATTATGGTAATCTTGTGGAAACAATTGACCATCCTTAGGTAGTTCCCACACATAGGGTGAAAAACCCTTTCCCCCTCTCCACTCTTGAATATGAGAAGCTTTTATAATCTTTGGCTCACAATACACCTCCTTCGGAGGAAGAAAACCAAAATATTTTTTAAGCAATAATTGAGTCTGGCCAAACAGAATCCCTGAACATATCTTGTGTCGTGGTAGTTCTTCTTTTTCTATAACCTGAACCTCTATGTCCTTCTCCTTTAAGGCCTTTGCGCAGGCAGCACCAGCGGGACCTGATCCAACAATAATTACCTGATATTCTTCCATTCTATACCCCTTTAATATGTAATTTAAAAATTTTTTTTTCTCCCTTAAATCACCTAATCTTATAAAATCTTTTCCATGAATCTTTACCTTCAGTTAAGTAGTCTCTGATAGCTTTTTTAAGGGCATTTGCAGCTAGAACTGCGCAGTGGACATTTTCCTCCGGTAATCCCCCAAGTTTGTCTAAGATATCTTCGCTGGTAATGTGCATAGCTTCTGGAACAGTTTTTCCTTTACTTAATGAGGTAACCGTACTAGCACAGGCAGGCGTTGTTACACAGCCATCAGTCATGAACTTGGCATCGTAGATTCTGTCATCTTTTATCTTCAAATAGATCTCCATAGTATCGCCACAGGGACCAGTAAATTTTCCATACACTTCCCCATCCTTTATTTCTCCTAAATGTTTTGGATGTAAAAATAATTCAATGACTTCCTCGCTGTAAACTTTTCTCATGTTATCCATAATTTTTCCTTGCATTTGGTTAACCATCTTATCGAAATCTGAAGACATTGATTAACTCCTTTATAATCTTTAAGGGAAGTACCTATATGTTCACAACTTGGTAGTACACACAGCGGTGATGTAATCTATAGTGTATCCGTCCTTCTTTCTTTAGCTTATCTAAATATTTTAGTGTTTCATTGGTGTGCAATTCTAATGCCTTACAAATATCATCGCAGGTGCAAGGTCTTCTCGCGATTAAATTTAAAATCTTTTCTTCATTATCAACAAAGTGAGTTCCCTTTTCTGACGGGACGATGTCTGCTATCACCTCTGCTTTCGCACCTAGCATCTTTTTAATAGGGGTGAGCTGTTCTCCATTGAGGTGATAGGCAAAATCTTCAGATGATGGTCGGACTACTGTATTTAGTTGTACCTTATCTGGTTTGATATCTTCTATCTTTTCACATATCCTCTCAACTTCTGCATGATCATCATTTATCACCCTGCAAAAGAGAATCTCTAGCCAGATTTGACCAGAAAATTCTTTTCTGAGAGCTATCAGACCTTTGATGATCTCATTGATGTCAAGAGAAGGTTCTGGTCGATTTATATACTTAAAGACTTGGGGGCTCACCGCATCAAGGGAGGGCAAAACAATGTCTGCTTCCAATAGACCTTCCTTCACCTGATCCAAAAACAAAAGTGAACTGTTGGTGATCACTGCTAAAGGAATAGATGTAATGCGTTTTATCTCTGCAATAACTTCTCCAATCTTGGAATTTAGAGTAGGTTCACCTGACCCTGATATCGTTATATAATCAGGAGGAAAATCCAAAAGTGGCAGGTAGTCCTCAAGTTGTTTGAGGATAAGGTCTTTTGAGACATACTCTTTGCGAATTGTAGTCTTGTGAGTTGTTTTTCCCAACTCACAATAGATACAATCATAACTACAGGTCTTATAGGGAATAAGGTCAACACCCAGAGACATACCCAGTCTTCTGGATGGTACTGGACCAAAAACATACTCCATTGATAACCCCCTCTTTTGACGTGTTAGTATAGTATCTCATCTTCAGATGAATCACTCCCGAGATTCAAAAATTGGTAGTAGTCAACACGCTTCATTTTTTTAGTTCGCAATAAAATTATTTAAATTTGAGAGAAAATGTCGATTGTAATTTAATAACTTTTCTACTTCCACATTGAAGGTGAGCAGCGTCTACATCGCAATCAGCTCACACATGAGAATCAGATAGTGTGGCAAACGCTGCAGTAATAGTTGTTTTCCCCACCCTACCTTTTCCGCTTGCAACAGATATAATCAAACTATTCTCCCTACTTTCTCACCATTGAAGTACCACACTTAGGGCACGATAACTGATAGCAAGGAACTCCTGCTTGATGAGGAGCAGTAGTGCCACATGATGGACAGACACACTCCCCGCCCGGGCCAGCACCAGGTCTGGTACCTCCCATCCTGCCGCTGCCACCTCCTCCCATGCCCATTCCTCTCCCTGTTCCAGGACCACTCCCTCCAGGAGGACCTGTTCTGTTTCCTCTCGGCATTGAAATCACCTCCTTTTAAGCTTATTCTTCCAATGATAGAGCACCTTCAGGGCACTCTTCCACACAGGTGCCACACTCTACACATTCATCCTCATTAACTTTTGCTTTGTCATCATTGATTTCAATAGCCTCTACGGGGCATACATCTTTACATGTTCCGCACCCTGTGCATTTTTCTAAATCTACCTTTACCGCCATTGTTCTTCTCCTTTCTCACTGTTTTTCTTATTTTTTAATCAATGCATCGATTCTCTTATTAATTCTTTTAAGTTTCTTATTCATCTTCCAGAAATGTTCGCGCGTAGTATTTTAAGTTTCTCAACCTCGTATACTGGTGATAAAAGTCGCTGTATAGTCATACCAGTTCCCATTCCTGATGGAGCACTATTATTCAACTCCTACCGTAATGGCCCTCTACAGACGGACCATTAATATGCTGATACTGACCAGACTTGAATCCTTCTACTGCCTGTCTCACCGTAATATCTGATAATCCCACAATAGTTTTTAAACCTGCTGCTTGAAGAGTATTGAAGGCATTAGGACCTACATTACCCGTGAGAACAACTTCTGCTCCTTTGTTGGCAACTAACTGAGCAGCTTGAATTCCCGCTCCACCTCCTGCACTTATAGCAGCATTCTGAATGGCCTCACACTGCATATTCTCTGAATTCACAATAAGGAAGTATTGACATCTACCGAATCTGGGATCAATGGGGTCATCTAAGCCTTGTCCTGATGAGGTAACACATAGTTTCATTACTTCTCCCTCCTCTTTTCATTGAAGTTATAGCCCCTAGGTACTCTCTAAATTTCCTTTTTTCCCCTAGTATCTTTATTTTGATATCTTGTTCACCTCCTTGTAAGAAATACATTTTGTTTTGGTGTGAAAACACTTTGTTCGATTTACTTAACACTATTATTTTTGTATTTCTTTTTGGCTACATTTTTGTAATTATGGAAGTATCTTTTTCACTCTTCAATATCTCCTTTACCGATTTATGATATTATGCACTCTGCTTATCACTATCTTTTAATCTCCCTTCCAATAGTGCTTGCCATTTCTTACAGATCTCTTCAAATGCTTGGGTAATCTCTGGACATTCAGTAGAAGTAGTGAGTGGAACGCCGCTATCTCCTCTAATAACAATCTCAGGTTCAATAGGAATTCTTCCCAGAAAAGGAACCAGCATTTCCCTCGCCGCTTTTTCTCCGCCCCCCCTCTTAAAAAGATCAATAGACTTATGACAATGTGGACATTTAAACCCGCTCATGTTCTCCACAATTCCCACCAGTGGTAGTTTCAACTGCCTTGCAAAAGTGATTGCCTTTCTACTGTCGAGCAAGGCTACATCTTGAGGAGTAGTGACAATAATTGCCCCATCAACATCTTTGATTAGCTGAGCTACACTTAATGCCTCATCACCCGTCCCGGGTGGGAGATCAACTATTAAGTAATCCAGACCACCCCAGTACACGTCACCTAAGAACTGACCAATAATTTGGTGTTTTAAGGGACCGCGCCAGATGACCGCATCATCTTTAGATTTTAGTAGAAAGGCAATAGACATAACCTTAAGGTTATGTAAGGCATTGATAGGGATTAACCCTTGCTCTGTCGAATAAGGAAGTTCATTCTCAATCCCTAGCATTTTGGGAATATTAGGTCCGTGAATATCAGCATCCATCAGTCCTACATTGTATCCTTGAACAGTTAGGGTAATCGCTAAGTTGCTCGCAACCGTACTTTTCCCCACCCCACCTTTTCCACTGAGCACAAGAAATTTGTGTTTAACATGAGACATTCTATCATCTGCCAATTTCTTCATTTTTGCTGCTCTTTCTTCTGGACTAAGTTGTTCAGATTTCTCATTTCTGTGATCTTTTTTCATAGCTTGTCCTCCTTTATAGTGGAATAAAAACTAATCTTCTATGGAAATAGTTAGTTTTCATACATTCACTCTTTGGTAAACTTGCTCTATGAGAAGCTTTTTCAATCTGTCGAGGGAAATTGTATATGATTCAATGGGGATCTTCATCCAATCAGAAAATTCCAGAATTTTTTCTGGGTAATTCTGGCAATATCCATCAAAAAAGTTCAATGCATCTAGCACAATGGCTTTATCATTTTTAGGGAAAGTCTCATTTGCCAAGCCGATGTCCCACTCTTTAAAAATTTGTTTCCAGTATTTTATCCATCCAGGAGTGAGCCAATAGACCTTCTTCCCCTGACTTATTTTTTCTCTTTCCTCACCCTCAGTAAGTGCATCAACACAATTTGCTGCTTCTATCCTTGAGGTGTCTCCACCCTCTTCTTGAATCAAGGTGTCTATAGTTTTAAAGTAGTCTCTTGAATCAATGTAGCATCGTTTACCATACACCACGATTATTTTTGAAGAGTATGCTTTGGCATGACGTAGCTGTCTCTTAAGTTGTTTTGCTAATTCCATAGGATTTTCATGCAGACCTGGTTTAGTGTATAAAATTCTATCTATATTCAGAAAGCCATTTGCCTTAAGATGATTTAATTCCAGACTTAGTGTGCCACACGATACAATGCTATAACCTTCAAAAGATACTCGGCTATCACTGCTCTCACTCATTGCTCTACCTCTTTTACGTGTTGTACCCGCTATTTGTTTAATAATCTAAGTGTCTGCTAGAATTGAAAAAACCTTTTTATAGAGGGATTATTTTATTCATCTCAATTTGCATAATCCTTAATCTTTCTCACTCGTTTTGGGTTCCTTAGTTTATTAAGGGCACTCTTTTCAATCTGCCGTATCCTTTCTCGACTGAGATTAAATTTCTGCCCTATTTCTTGCAGGGTGTGCTCTTTCTTCACTCCGATACCAAAGCGGAGTCGTATAATTTTTCTTTCCCTAGGGGAAAGATCAGAAAGAATCAATCTTAATGTATGTGATAACTCCGCCTTACCTAACCCTGACAGTGCACTACTATCTGCAATAACACCTTCTGGCTGAAAATCATCTTCCAGAAAATGGCTTTCCATAGAGAGGGGTTTTTTAAATATCTGGGTTAAGGCGCCGATAGCATATAGGCTTTCACCCATTCTTCCTGCTACTTCTTCCAGGGTAGGTTCCGCGTTTTTTTCTTTCTTGAGGCTTTGAGATACGGTAATAAACTTATGATACTTTTCATTTAAATACACAGGCACCCTTACCGTTCTTGCCTTTTCCTGAATTGTTCTGATGATAGCTTGTTTGATCCACCAGGTTGCATAGGTTAAAAGCCTATGCCCTCTTGTGTAATCAAAGTTGTCTACCGCCCTGATTAAACCCAAATTTCCTTCTTGAATAAGGTCGGAAAAGGGAAGACCACAATGAGCATATCTTCTTGCTATGCTGACTACCAATCTCAAATGAGAGCTAATGAGCTCATTTTTAATATGTTTTAGCATTTTTGATTTTCTCTTAAAATGTTTTCTAGCTCTTTCTGAATCATCTTTTTTGATTCAGTATTCACTTTGACTTTTCTCATCTCTATCCTAATATTTTTCATTATGCTTTTTATTCCTGCCTCATTCATTCTAATTTGTGATAGTAGTTTGGAAACGTCTGTATCAATTTTTTGTATATTCTTTGACCACTTATGGATATCACTTTTACAATTTGTTTTCTTTACTCTACGTTCTATCCTTTTACGTTCTTTTACTAAAGTATTGATCTTTCCAAATAGAGCTAATAACTCATTGCGATCAAGTTGTTCGTCGCAATAGAAATTAGCATGAATACTAGTAATTTTACCGGAACTAACTGAATCCAGACTACTTTCAATGAGATTACATAAATAATATATAGAGCTTTTAATCTCCTCCTCTACTAACTCTATTCTCTCACATACATTCCATTCCTCCTTTCTTGTGAGAGGAGGGCACTTTACCAACTGTTTTAGATATGAAGATGAGGTAGCGTGGTCACTACTGTGTGAATAGTATACATTTAC
>SMTZ1_10014454_pt1 | contig 10634 bp, 18 predicted proteins | sample DeeMarSWOR136_30_FD_25667 | JGI IMG/M metagenome (IMG submission 25667) | reverse complement strand
TACATAATAACTTATTAAGAAAGTCATTTAAACATTACTGCTTGGCGTTGATTTCTTTTTGTATTTGCTTAATAAAACTTGCGAGCTTGACACCGAATTTTACTCCTTTTACACCGCGCTTGCGTACTGCAATTGTTTTTGCTTTTTGTTCTTTATCACCAGCAACTAAAATATATGGTATTTTTTGCAGTTCTGCATCGCGGACTTTGTACTGAACTGACTCTGTTCTATTATCAACTTCAACCCGCAAGCCAGCATCTGATAATTCTTTTGCAACTTTTTGTGCATATTTTGCATTCCTGTCTGTGAATGTAATTACTTTTGCTTGCACAGGTGACAACCAAAGTGGTAGTGCACCTTGATAATGTTCAATTAAAATTCCTAGGAAGCGCTCAAGAGAGCCAAGAGCTGCTCTGTGAATGCAAACTGGCTCATGTGGTTTGTTGTCTTCACCTGCATAGCGCAGCTTAAATCTTTGCGGCATATTAAAGTCAAGCTGGATTGTTCCTAGTTGCCATTTTCTGTTCTGGCTATCTCTGATGTGGAAATCAATTTTTGGCCCGTAGAAAGCACCTTCACCTTTATTGGTTTTATATTTTAATTTTTTAGATTTCAATGCTTTTCCAAGGATTGCTTCTGCTTTTTTCCACATTGCTGGTGTACCAATATGCTTTTTTGGCATTGTGCTAAGTTCTGTTTCAACTTTTTTGAAACCAAAAGCCTTGTACAAGAAAATAATAAGATCAACAACACCTTTTACTTCTGATTCTGCTTGTTTTTCTGTGCAGAAAATATGCGCATCATCAATTGTTAAGCTTCTTACCCTAAATAATCCACCTAAAACACCTGAAAGTTCATTTCTATAACAAGTACCAAGTTCTGCATATCTTAATGGAAGTTCTTTATAACTATGTTTTGAATTTCTATAAATTAAAATTGTGCCTGGACAATTCATTGGCTTGATTGCATAATCTATTTTGTCAACTTTTGTGAAAAACATGAATTCTTTGTAATTGTCATAATGCCCAGATGTCTTAAACAAGCTTGCTTTGAATAAATGTGGGGTCCAAACAAGTTGGTAGCCTCTTTTGCGATGCTCTTTTTTCCAGAAATCTTCAACTATATCTCTGATTATAGTTCCTTTTGCATGAAAAAACGGCAAACCAGGGCCTGCTTTTTCCTGGAAACTAAACCAGTCTAATTGCTTGCCTAATATGCGGTGATCTTCTTTATTGGCCATGTTTGATTTCAGTATTTAGATATTTATAAAGGTTAACATAACCCTTTTATGGCTTTTTGATTGATAGTATTTTATGCTTGAAAGTATTAGAAATTGGTTTAGAAAAAAAGCTAAGCAAAGGGAAGTTCTATGGGGTTATTGCGAAGGTGCTAATGACCTTAGGGATCAAATAAATAAGGCCATTAAAAAAACATGGGTATTGGAAGTAAAAAACTGGACATGTGAATATGTGGGGCCTGAAGGACAAAGCGGAACTGAAAAAATAGCTGAAGGAATTGATTTAGATGAATTAATGTCTGCATATGAAGATGAAGATTATTCTGTCAGGTTCTTGTGTAAGATCAATTATTATACATTTGGAGAATTAGGAAAAATAATCTATGAACCTAATAATTCTGTGAAATTTAGACTTGGCTATTGGTGGGGAGATAAAGGAGAAAGTAACAGGTTTAGGAAAGAGCTTGATTTAAGTAAAAGCAAATTAGAAGAAGCAATTGCTATTTTTTAGATAATTTTAAGGGTCATAAGCTAATGTTCTTATAACACGTAGGGCCGGGATTCTCCATTTTTGAACCACGTCTAATATATATTTTTCTTTTATAAGAATCTAAGATTGATTTTAGTTTTTTCTTTTTGGCAGATTCAAAATGTTCATAAAATTCATATATTTTAACTAAATTAATTCTATGCGTAATTGTAAGTCTATACACTGGCTTTCTGTTACCTACTTTTTTATTCCAATGAACATTATATTTAGTTATACGAGAATCTACGCCATTTGCTTGTAAATATTGTTGAAGAATTAATAATAATTCTTTATCAGTATTACCTACTCTAATCACTCTATGACTTGGTTCTATATTACCTTCACCTTCTATAAAACCAATTATTGCACCTTTCATAAATTCATCAGTAACCATAAACAATATTGTGCGTCCAATTTATTTAAAGTTTTGGTATTTTAAGACATCTGTCTTAAAAATTAAAAAAATAATTTTTTTCTATATAGAAAATAATAAAATTTATTAACTGGACAATCGTCTAATAAAATATGGGGGAGGAACAAAAAGCAACTAAAAGAGGGCGTCCATCTGGTCCAAACAAAGATAAAATTGAATTAATTATATCAGTACTTGGTGCAAATCCCCAAGGACTCTGGGTCAGAGAACTATCAAGAGTTACTGGACTAGATAAGTCAACAGTTTCATTATACATTAATACATATTTAGCAGATAAAATCGAAGATGTGCATAATAAAGTATTGCCTATGCGCTTAATTCGCCTGAAAAAAGAACAACAAATACCTGATTATGTGGGATGAAAATTCATATCAAAACATTTGGTTGCAGTGCAAATCAAGCTGATTCAGAAGCAATGGCTGGTTTATTAATTAGAGCTGGCCATGAAATAATTAGTTCTGATTCAGGAGCTGATATTGTTATTGTTAATTCCTGCACTGTCAAGAGCCCAACTGAACATAAGGTCCTAAAATACATAAAAAAACTAAAGCAAGCTAATAAAAAAACAATTGTTGCTGGTTGCTTGCCGCAAGCTGGGCAGCATTTAGAAGAACTTGCAGATCTTCCAATAATGGGTTTATTTGAAATAGAAAAAGTAGCTGAAATTGTTGAACAAGTTGCGCAAGGCCAGCAAGCTATTTTGCTTGGTGACAAGAAAAAAACAAAAGCTGGTTTGCCAAAATTCAGGAAAAACCCTTTGATTGAGATTGTTCCAATATCAGAGGGTTGTACTGGTGCTTGTACATACTGTGCAACTCGTTTGGCAAAAGGAAGATTGTTTTCTTATCCACCTGAAAAAATAATTTGCCAAATTGAAAATGCTCTGAAAGATGGTGTTAAAGAGATTTGGATAACTTCGCAGGACAATGCAGCATATGGTTTAGATATCAGGACAAACTTGGTTGAACTTTTAGAAAAGATTTGCAGCATTGAAGGTGATTTTTTGATTAGAATTGGTATGATGGATCCTGACAATATCCTTAGAATCTTAGATAAATTGATTGAAATTTATCAGCATGAAAAAATTTTCAAATTCCTGCACATTCCTGTACAGTCCGGAAGCAATAGAATCTTGAAATTAATGAACAGGAAATACAAAATTGATGAATTTAAAAAAATAATTAATAAATTCAGGGAAGAAATTCCAGATATTACAATCTCAACTGACATTATCTGCGGTTTCCCAGGTGAAACTGCAAACCACTTTAATGATTCTTTGAAATTAATTGGTTGGTTAAAGCCAGATGTTTTGAATATCTCGCGCTTCTGGAAGAGAAAAGGTACATTAGCTGCTGAATTTCCAAATCAAATCTCTGGTGGTGAAATAAAATCCCGCTCAACTGCAATGACTAATATTTACGATGAATTTGCTTTGAAAAGAAACAAAAGATGGCTTGGCTGGACAGGTGAAATTTTAATTGATGAAAAAGGAAAACCAGGTAGTTGGATTGGAAGAAACTTTTCCTACAAACCAATTGTTGTAAAATCAAATAAAAATTTGTTTGGTGAAAAAATAAAAATCAAAATAACAGATACCAAATCAAATTATTTGATTGGCGAACTTATTTCTTAAGCCACAATCTTGCACTTACTATAGCTGCTACTGCAGCCATTATTGCAATCCATAAGAACGGTTGAATTGGTGTGCCAAAGAAATCTGCTAAAATACCTCCAACAACTGGGCCAAGTATCAGACCTAAATCTTTTGAAGAATCAAAAACACCTGATAATTCTCCGCGCTTTTCAGCTTTAGGCATTATCTTCGTTGCAATTGCTTCTGTGCCAGGCAAAATCCATGCAACTGCCCCTGCTGCCAAAAGCATGCAGAAAATAAACATCACACCTGATACACTGATAAAAGCATAAAGCATTGAGCCGCACAACAAGATAAACCCAGAAGCAACTATATGCCTAGGGCCTATTTTATCCATCAAATAACCTGAAGAATAATACAATACACCTTCAATTGCCATCATTGCACCAAGCAAAAATCCAGCCATTAATTCAGTAAATCCAAAGATATGTTCTGATGCTAATTGCACAAAAATCCATTGAGTTCCTATCCACATATAAACAGCAGCTGATAAAAAGTAAAGCGTCAGGGCATGTGCATGCGCGCGCGCATAAACTTTAAAGCTTTTGGTAAGTGCAAATAATCGAGATATGCTACTTATTTTTCTTTTTTTGATTTTAACTTTTTTGACAAATACTATTGAATATGCCAAACCACATGCTAACAATACCGAGAATATCAAGAAATTATGTTTCAATAAAAAGAAAGTTGCAACTGCGCCAGCTATCATTGGACCAATAATCCAGCCAAGTTGCGTGAAAGAAAGATATATTGCCTGGGATTGGCTGAACATTTTTTTAGGTGAATAATCCCTTATAAGAACAGTTGAAGGCACCCAAAAAGCAACTGCAACTATTCCAAAAATAAATTCTAAAATCATTAAGTGGATAATATGGCCTGTCAAATATAAGCCCATACCAATTATCGCCATCAATCCAAAAGCTGTTAGCAAAACATTCCTTCTGCCGAATCTGTCTGTAAGAAGGCCTACTGGGACCTCTGCAAAAAAAGATGCTACATAGACAAGAGAAATAGAGATTGCAATTATTGTATATTTTGTTGCAAAATCCTCTGTGAAATAAGGAATTGTGAAATCATATATGCCAAATGCTAGTGTTGCAAAAAGTGCTGCAATAGAGACTTTGAAAACTTTGCTTAGTGCAACAAATTCTCCAAAAAACCTAAGTCTCGTGGCCATCTAGATAAATACAATTAATCTAAATATAAACTTATTCTTTAAAAAATAAAAAGAAGAATAATAAGAAATTTACCAGAAACGTCTTCTCTTTTTTGCTTTTCTCTTTACTTTCTTTTTCTTTGCTTTTTTCTTTTCTTTCATGTGCTCTAATCTAACTTTTTTTACAACTGGCTTCCAAACCATTGATGGCAACCAATCTGGACTTCCTTCTGGAGCACGAACTCTTTTTCTTGATCCTCTGAAAATATGCAAGCGATCTGTTCCTCTTTCTCTTAAGCGAACGTCTTTAAAGCCTCTTGTTGCTGCTTTTAATGCTGCTCTTCTTGGCTGACTTCCAGTAAATACATGGCTTGTGTCTCTATTTCCGGACATCAATACAAAATATCTCATTTTTTCCTCCAATTTTTCACACCTCAAAGTTGTATGCTATATTTTTAATTTCACCATTATATAAATGCTTCGCTGCAAGCTGATTTTAGAGCAAGTTTTTTAAAATCCAGACGCAAAAATAATCATATGGCTACTGAAAAATTCATTGGTGCTGTTTGTGGCGATAAAGTAGAAATAGATCCAAAATTACTTGAAGAATTTGTACCTGGCAGATTATGGGCTATTGAACTTGGCAAAGAAATTCATTCCTGTGGGCATGAGAGTATATTTGCAGACGGCGAGCCTGTTTATTCTGGCTTTTTTTACAAGCCAGGTGACAAGGCAATGGAACTGATAGCAAAAGTTGAAATTTCTAAATGGAAAGATAAAGCTTATTTCCACTATATTGAGGAAGGTGTAGAGGATACAGAAGATTTCAAGAAAGTTATGGTGCGATTGATAAATGAAGTTGATTCTATTCTTGAAAACCCAAAGATAAAAGACAAGGAAGACAAAGTCAGATTAATTGTGCAAGATAAACTTCAGGGTTATAAAGAAAAAGTTGAGCGCGGCAAATTTGAGCAAGAACGGGAAAAATTCGTACCAGATGGAAAAGTTTAGGATTTTTTCTTTCCAACAAGTTTCTCAACTCTTTTCAGCATAGCTGATTTCAAGCCAATAAAACAACCGCCAATTTTTCCAGCGCAATAAGTTGCTTCTTTTGGTTTTATTATTTTGTTAATTGTTGGGTGTTCAATGTCAATATGTGTTACGCGAGCACCTGCTTTACCTTTCCAATGAATATATACTTTTGCTCCTCTTAGAACTTTTTTACCTTCAGCTGGCCCGGTCATAATTTAAACTAAGGAATTAGTAGTTAAAAAGATTTCTTACATACGAATGCTCTGCTCTGACTTTTCGTACTACCTTCATTAAATCTCTTACTTGGTCTTTATCTACTGCATTTTCAGTTTCATATCCAATTTTCAAAGAACTTCCTACAATAGCACCATCAGCTATTGATAATTGTTCATAAGCATTTTCTGGATTCAGTCCAGCACCAACTATTAGGGGATGCTTTCCTATGCTTTTTCTAAATGATTTTATTTTATCAAAAGGTGTTTCTTTACCAGTGCCTTTTCCAGTCACAACTATGGCTTCAGCTCTTTTCATTCCTTCTATTAGGTCAGCTTCTAAATTTGATCCATTAACTGGATGATAATATTTTGGCCACACCCCACCTAAAACAACAACATCAGGATGTTCTTGCTTATAACGCATATATGACGAAACAGGTAATTCTCCACTTGTATATTTTCCAGCTATATAGTCAAGCTGAATAAATTTTGCTCCATATTTTTTTGCTAAACGAAAAGCTAGATCAAATTCATTTGATAAAATATTAATTCCCATTACTACTTTAGTATTAGCTTTATCAATTTCTTTTAATGTTCTTTCAACGTCATCTACTCTGCCATGATAATTTTCAATAATTGCTCCATCTACTCCTTCTTTTTCAAATATTGCTAATTCTTCAAGTGCTCTGTCCACCTTATCAGTAGGACCATCCCCTGCTAAATGAATCATTCCTAAAATAGGGAGTTCACCAAAAATTTTTGAGAAGTTTTCATTTAACATAAAATAGAATTTTATTCTAGTGCTTAAATAAATTTGTTTAATTTAGAGGATAAAGTGTGTTGATGTCCGAGGTTATCAGCGTTGCGTCAGTCCGAAGACATCAGCGCAGCGTCAAATTCCTCCGTCAACACACCTTCTGAGTCCAGACTTAGCTAAAGGCCCGAAGACCAATAGAGTCACCATGATTCGCGAAGAATCTTGTATGACTTCCGGATTACTCGCTAATATAAGACAAGTAGGGGTTAATAAAGTTTAGGATTTATTCTTTGCGAGCGTTATGGCATTTTTCTTCATCCTTAAATGTAAAAGTTCATTTTCTAATATGGATCTTGCTTCTTGGGCACTTACTGGAGAATGAAACCGCCTACCTCTTTGATACGCATTGTACCTATTTTCTGATATAATAAATTCTGTTTGATTGCCCATGTTTATGCTAAATGAGAATAACGCATTTCCGTAATCACCATAAGGACTGCGCACCTTTTTAGGTTCACCATAAATTTGTGTTATTTGATTAATAGACGGTAACCATGTAAAATATGGGTCTATTAGTATCAAGGAAACGTCACCTAATATTTTTTCCAAAACAGTCCAATAAGCTGTACGTATTTGTTCAGATGGATTTTTATTTTTATCGAATTTTCATCCTTCCATTCCATGGGAGAAAATAAGCAAAAATGGGCGTTTTCTAAAGTAACTTCATTTTCCCAATGTTGACCTTTTTCAGCTGGTTTTTTAAAAATCCAACCACCCCATTGCTCTGTATCCTCATCAACCTCCCAACCATAAGGTGTTTTTTCTTTTGAATATCCCCTTTTCTTAACAATAGAATAAAACAAATTACAAATTTTTTCTAAATTCCATTTTTTACCTTTCTGAAATTTAGGTTTTGGAATATAAAGTTTGATTTCAGATCCAAATTTCTCGTGATATAAAACTACATGCATACCCTTAGAATTTATAATTAGAGCGTCATAGCGATCAGTTTCTTGATCTACAAAAAAGTCATTGTAACGTGCACGATAATCATAATAAGAATTTGTCCAAAAGTTTCTATGCTCAAATGGCTCTTCTTTAAACATTTCATGCAGCTCTTGCTCAATTGCAAGTGGATTTTGCATTAAGAATTCATAGGCGCAGTTAACTTCTACTGCTTTTTCATGTGCTATTTTTTCATCCAAATCAGAAATATCTGGATGGATCTCTTTCATAAGTCGTCTAAATGCTTTCTTAATATCTTTTTTTGAAGGTAAAGGTTCTTCTATTCCTAGAATTTCCAGTGCTTTTAACCGGTCCATAAGAATTATTTGTTCTCGATTCTTGGTGCCAAGATAAATGACATCTGCAATTTATTCAAAGCCCTGAAATCAAGTCTTAGTGGATAATTATTTGCAAATCTGATTGAGACGCTGTCTGCTAAACCAGATGCGCGGGCCATTTTCTTCAGATAATCAACAGAATAAATTGAGCGAACGGCTTCTGAGCTTGTAGCAATCTGGACCAATGCATCGTGGCCACGAGTTAATTCAATATTAACTTTGCTTCCTGCGTCACCAGCTGACATTCCAAAAAGATTTTTATCAGCATCAAAAGTAACTGCATCACCTGCAATTGAAACATCATCAACAAAATCCTTGAATTCGCTTGCATCAAGCTCAACATTTGCCATGAAATCAAGTGCAGGTACTTTTCTTTCTTTTACTTCCCGCTCTAATAATGGTATGAAAAATCTTTTCTTTGATTTTCCAGATATTGTCAGCTTTAATTTATTTTTATCAAGTGTTAGTGCCAAAGAATCAGTTGGCTTTGCTCTTTTCAAGGCATTTTTTAAAGATTCTAAGTTAACTGTTATTTCAACTGGTTCATCTACTCTGAATTCAGTAAAAGCAGAAGGAAGGATATCCAAAACAACCATTGAAATATTTGCAGGATCCATTGCAACTAGTTTAATTCCTTCTTTTTGTATAGAAAAAGTAGCTTCTGTAATGAAGTCAGAAATAACACCTATGCTTCCGTTCAATACCTTTGGTTCAATTAATTTTAAGCTAAACATAATTATCTTGACTATTTAGAAGCAAAAAGCTATTTAATATTTATGTAAAGCCAGAATATAGGTTTTAGTGGCCTAGATATCTTGTGTATTGCGTGTAAAATACATCTCCAAGAGCGATAATTAATGCTATTACAAAATAAATAAATGCAGAGTGCCATTTAAACACAGCAAAAGCTAGTATAAGCAGTACTATGCCATATACCAGCCACCTGTAAAAATCTTTATCTGTTGCTTTCATCATATCCTCTTTCCGTGTATTCCTCTTTTACCGTATTTTTTTAAATAAAAATACTCAAAAGTAAATACCAGGAACAAGACAATTGGTATTGCTAATATTAATACTGATGCTCCTTTGCCTGCAAACCATCCAAATATAATACCTAGTATCAGCCAAATACCTTCTTCAAGTGTAATTAGCTTGTCTCTAGCTCTGCCTTTTGTATAAATATTAAAACGTTTTTCATGCCAAGTTTTTTTCTTTGCCATTTAAACCTCCTTAAAACGGCAATATTCCTGGATCTATTACCGCAGATAATTTTAGCCCAATAATTACTCCAATTACTATTCCTATAAGCAAACAAACTGCATAATACATCCCGTCAATACCTTTTTTATTTTTGAACATATGACCACCACCTTAAGTTTTATAGAAATAGATAATCTGCATATATAAAGATTACTAACAGCTGTTCAGTCAGCTGGCACCTGTTCTCGCTTTGCTCGAAAAAATTAATTAGAAGAATAAAATACTTTTTTGTATAAGTCCTTATCAATCTTAGAGAAATCCTGGACAATATCTGCCTGGATTTCTATTTCATCTCCAGAACCCCAGACCTTTCCTAGCACGCGAACAAACTGACCTTCTTGTATTTTCTCAAAATCATTTGGGTTGTTTGTTAAAATCTGTACGCTGTTTTCACCATCATCTACAATAAAAGAACTAATTTCTGGGTTCTTGCTTACAACTGTTCCTGCAACTGCAACTCTTCCACCTTCTGATAAATCAGCTATTTTTGTCTCGATAGCTGGTGCTCTTCTTATGATTTCTTTCTTTTGTTCTTCTTCCATGATAAAATTCTAAGTGTATTCGCGCCAAGTGTAGCGGCATTTTTTGCATCTGTAAAACTGGGTTTCTGGTTCGTCAGCTGCTCTTGTCTGAACAGACCACCAATAAGCTTCTTTATTTCCACACTTAGGGCATTCTACATCATTTGTTGTAGGTAGTGTGTCTTCAATTTCTTTTGGCTTGCCTCTTGGCTTTTTCTTTTTTTCTTTTTTTGCAAGCTTTTCTTTTAAGACAAGGCCTTTTGTGCGCACCCTATTACTGCATTTAGGGCATTCAAGAGTTTTAGGGCTTTTTGGAACCATCAATCCGCCGCATTTCGGGCAAAATTCCATTGTGACCTTCTCTTTTTAGGTGTTTGGTTATAAAAGTTTTTCCTATAATTGGCCTATCATTTTTAGATAAGCTACTTTTGGCCAGCCTAGCCAAGGTGCCCAGGCAACTGCTTTGCCATGAATTTGATTTTGAGGTATTTCTTTTT
>SMTZ1_10009260_pt1 | contig 10635 bp, 11 predicted proteins | sample DeeMarSWOR136_30_FD_25667 | JGI IMG/M metagenome (IMG submission 25667) | reverse complement strand
CGCCATGCTACTGGCCGGCGCCATGCTTCTGGAGCATATCGGCTATGAGAAAGAGGCGACCAGGCTGGAGACTGCGGTGTATAAGGTCTACCAGAACGGGAAGCACCTCACCCGCGACCAGGGAGGGAGTGCCTCTACCACTCAGTTCTGCGAAGCGGTCAAGTCCACTCTATAAGTAGAGCTTTAAGCGGTACGGTAGATGAAACGAATCATTTATGCTTTATTAATCGTGATGATGCTGGCCAGCCTGCTGCTGGCGGGTTGCCAGTTTGGTCAGGGAGCGGCGTTGAGTCTTTACGGCATCGACCCCATTACCCTTGACCCGGCGGTCTCCGGCGAGATGATTTCACATGAATATATCCAGCAGATTTACAACGGCCTGGTACGCCTTGATGAAAATCTGGAGCCGTCCCCGGATATTGCTGAACGCTGGGAAGTGAGTGCTGACGGGCGCACCTATACTTTCTATCTGCGTGGCGATATCAAGTTTCAGGACGGCCGGAAGGTTACCGCCGGCGACTGCAAATATTCTCTGGAGCGTGCTTGTTGGCCGGCCACAGGTTCTCTGACCGCGGCTACCTATCTGGGGGACATCGTCGGCGTCAGTGAAGTGATAACCGGACAGACAAAAGAGATAAGCGGCATCAGTGTTGTTGATGACCATACGCTGCAGATAACCATTGATACCCCCAAATCCTATTTCCTGGCCAAAATGACCTACCCTGTGGCGTTTGTAGTAGACAGAAACGAGGTAGAGACGGGTGGTGAGTGGTGGCGTGAGCCGAACGGCACCGGCCCATTCCGCTTGCAGAGATGGGAGGAGGAAAACCAGCTGGTTCTGGAGAGGAACGACCACTATCATGGTGAGAAGGCCGGGGTGGGCACGGTGGTCTTTCAGCTCTGGGGTGGCGTGCCAATGAATATGTACGAGACCGGGGAAATCGATGCCACGGACGTTAATATAAATTATATTGAAAAGGTCACCGACCCGGCCGGCAATTTTTACAGGGAATTGCAGATTGTGCCGGAGCTCAGCTTTAGTTACATTGGCTTCAACCATACCCGTCCGCCCTTTGATGACACCAGGCTGAGACAGGCCTTTAGCATGGCAATTGATAAGGATAAGATAGTCTCACTGGCTTTCAAGGATATGATGGAGCGGGCTGATGGTATCCTGCCGCCCGGCATTCCCGGTTTCAATGAGAACCTTGATGGCCTGGATTTTGATGTAGCGACAGCAAAGAGCCTGATTGCTGATTCCACGTACGGTAGCGTGGAAAATTTGCCTCCAATTACCATCACCACGATGGGCTGGGGAGGGCTTGTTTCAAACAGCCTGGAGGCGATTGTCCACGAATGGCGGCAAAACCTTGGAGTGGAGGTCACAGTCAGACAGCTGGAGCCGGAGCAGTTCCTCTACAACTTGAAGCAGGAAAAGGACGAATTGTACTATATGGGCTGGGTGGCCGATTATCCCCATCCCCAGGATTTCCTGGAGCTTCTTTTCCACACCGGAGAGGAAAATAACGTCGGCGAGTACAGCAATCCGGCGGTGGATGATGTCCTGGACCGGGCGGGGGTGGAGCTGGGTTATGAAACCAGCCTGGTGCTCTATCAGAAAGCCGAACAGATGCTGGTTGACGATGCCGCCTGCATCCCGCTATGGTTCGCCAGGAATTATTATCTGGTCAAGTCCTATGTCAGCGGCTATGAACTGACGCCGATGGGCTACGCCGACCTGAGCCGGGTATCTATCGAGCGCGACTGAGCAGCGAGCTTATCTCACGGGCACCGAGCTCGCGTGTCCTGCCTTCAGGAAGAGTTCCCAGATTGAGGTTGCCGAAGCGGACTCGCTTCAGCGCCAGTACCCGGTATCTCAGGTGGGCGAACATGCGGCGCAACTGTCGCTTCCGGCCTTCGTGGATGGTGATACTGTAGTTAAACGGTTCACCGGTTATCTCTCTGACTTTGGCCGGGCTGGTCTTGCCGTCGTCAAGCTCAACACCCTGTTCCAGTCGCCGTTTTTCCTCTGACTTTAATTTACCCTCAACCTGTACCAGGTACTCTTTTTCGTGCTCGTAACGGGGATGGGTCAGGCGGTAGGCGAGGTCGCCGTCGTTGGTGAGCAGAAGCAGGCCGGTGCTGTCTTTATCCAACCGCCCCACCGGGTAGAGCCTGAGGCGGCGGTAATTCTCCGGCAGGATATCCGTGACTTTTTGCCGGCCCCGCTCGTCGCTGATGGTGGAGATGTAACCCGCGGGTTTGTGCAGCATGAGGGTTATTGTGCGTTCGGGCTTGAGGTTTAGTTTCCTGCCATCAAGAGCGATTGTGTCCTCTTTCAGGTTAATCGGGTGGCGGAAGTCAGTGGTTATCTGTCCGTTAACGGTGACGCGCTCGTGTTTTATGGCGTCGGCCATCCTGCGGCGGGAGCCGATTCCGGCAGCGGTAAGAGCTTTAAGCAGGGGTTCAGGTTTCATATATGTCAGCTCTTTTTATCTTCGGGTGTTTAAGAGGGGCACAGCCCCTCTTCCTAAAAATTTCCCCTTCTCTGGGGAAAAAGGTACACAGTGGATGGGGTTATCAATATGTGGCGGAGGGGGTGGGATTCGAACCCACGGTTGGCTTGCACCAACAACGGTTTTCAAGTCTGTAAAGGAGTCTACCATAACGTGTTTTTACATTCAAATACGTGTTTTTACTTTTTTACCTTACGTCCCGTTTTGAGCGTAAAATGCCTTGTTATGCTACCCTGTTTGTTATAATGCGTTAGCAAACGGTTAGCAAAATAATAAAAGCCCTTATTATGAAGACCATTTCAAGGACTCTTGAGCTACGAATAGTGTTGGTCTTTTAGGACTCGGACGCTCGACCCGCTGCTTAGAAGTTATACAACGGACCTAGTTTCTATTGTTTTTAAAGCTAAACTACTGTTTTTTGCTCATTGCTGTTTTAGCTTTAAAACCCTCTTTATCGCCTCGTTCGTTAAATTTATTCGTGCCAAATTAGTGCCATTTTCTATTAGAAGCAAGCATTGTGTGCTAGGCGTAGCATTGCTGGCGCGCCCCTATTGGGGCTTGCGGTCCAGTTCGCTTCATTAGGCTGAAGGTTAAAAGGTCAGCCTAACTTCGCTCTCTGGTCTTCATTTTACTTATAACTAAAACATCAACTTATAGCGACCACGCAGCTTTTCTTTAGATAATCCTTGACTCAGTTTTATTAAATGTTCAATAATATTCACACTTGTGGAACTTAATAATAACATTAACGAAAAGCACCAAGTGGGAGAGCTACAGGCATCTTCCGTTGGCTATGTTTTGGAATACTACCAACGCCCTTTTATTCTCCTTCATGAGGAAGACGCTCGTCGTAGGTCTGATGCCTTTCTCCCACACCACATTAGGCAACGCTTTTGGCAATTGATTCCACCTGGCGAATCTACTAGCCAGCAGGCTAGGGATTTTCTTCGAAGCTATCTCACCACAGTTGAATCGAACTTGGCAAAACTGCTTGGGGAGCTGTCTATCGCTTATTGCTTACATCTTTACCGGCGTTTGTTTCCAGGACCAGTTGGGAGAGACAAAAAACCATATACTATAGGTGTTACAAGAGCAATTCTTGAGTCTGCAATACAAAAATACGCTCGTCAGGAACTCTGTGACAAAATTGGAGAGAGTGCCAAAGTACCCATTGATACAGTCCTCGGTGGGTTACTTATGTCTCCTGAATTTGAAAATGAGAAAAATGCTGTTCTACAAAATAACCAGCTCGTCCTAACCAATTTCACATCTTCAGACCTTGCCAATTTTTACAACATAGAAAAACTGGCATATGAAATTTGGAAGACATCTGCAGTTCTCAGGGCAGTTGGTAAAGGCGCCCCATTAGTCGTGGAGTCAGATTTTTCTGGTAATAGGGGCGAATATTTTGCAGACGGTCGTTCTGATGAACTAGATTCGTTGCTCGTCAATTACGATGACCGTCTCGGTAGGACAGGGAGGTCTACTACTTCTACAGGCGTCGTCTACGTTGACTGGACAGAGGACCCCACGGGCTGTGTCCTATTGCCCCATTACAATGTGGATGAAATCACAATTAATGAATTCAAAGATTTCTTTTCTAAAGTATATCGCATCAATTTCGTTCAAGATTTCAAACCCAACTTTCTATGGTTTCCTTTTAACCTCAGGCAATACCGAATGGCTCATCTGCCATTTGCAGGCTCATTCTATAAACTCCATAACGTCACGCTAGATTCAGTTCTGGCCTTGATTGCAGCTCTATTTCTTAAGGTGGAACACTTGCGTCAACAAAATGTAATCGCTTCATTTGCCACTTGTTACCAGAGAGCCTATGGATTATCAAAACAATCCTTACTTCGACAAGACCTTCTATACTTGCTACCTTATGCTTGTCAGATATTGGGTCTCGCGAAGTCAGCTGTCTCCCGTAATGATTTCTTAGCATCAATAAATTTTTGGACCTTAAATAGCAGTAATCGTAGTAACATAAACTTGGCGTCCTCGGGCCCCCACTATATATTTCTGCCAATACAGAAGGGAGAGGTCATAGTGGATTATGGTTGGATATACCGAAACCTTTACAATCTGTTTCGCTATGTGCATTTGCCCAACCAGAGCTTCAAAGGAGATGCTCTTGAAAGAATAGTTAAAACAGAGAAATCTCTATTACCTACTAAGCCTTGTAAATCCTTTGAAGGTGATAAGAGACAAATCGATTACGCTACTTCGTACGGTTCAAATCTGATTATTGCCGAATGTAAAGCAGTAAATATGTCAACAGCCTTCGATAGAGGTGACCCTCAGGCAATAGCTTTTCGCACTAACACTGTTGTTGAGCGCGCATTAACAGAGATTGACGATAAGGCGAATTGGCTAGCTGCCCATCCAAAAGGCTCAAATTACGATGTTAGCAACTATAAACATATCGTACCTTTAGCTATCAGTCCCTTTGTGGAATTTATGCCAAGTAAACGTACTCGCTATTGGCTAACAAACAATATTCCAAGAGTTCTTACTCCTGATGAATTCAAACACTTCCTAATCGATTTTCCCAAGATTACCGAGATATTGAATATCGTTCCGCTGTCCACTTAGCTGTTTGACTTCTTTAGATGCAATTTCTCGCTTTCTACGCTAAATACTGAAGCCAGACGTTCAGCCGTCTTTATGACCATGCAATCGCGACTCATGCCACCCTTAGGCTTACCAGGCGGATATTTTAACCGATGCATATTAATAAGATGAGTCCTTAACTCTTTGCCAAAAAATCCCATTAACCTGTGAGTTTCTGCTGCGAATGCCCAGACACAACCGCTACAGCAGAAATGAGCTACATATTCAGGTGTTATTTCAACTATCATATCCTTGTCTCTTATTAATAAACACGCTTCTTGCGTATTTAGTACAGGTTCACCTGTTATCTCCTTGCCACACCAATCGCATTTACTCATTGCTATGACTCCTTTTCAATATTTCGTTCGCTAAATCGTCAGCGCCGAGCAGAGTGTCGTATCCACTCAGCCCGTTAATTACTAAGTTGATTGCTTGATATTTGTTCAAACAGCGCCGAAATTGCCACTCAGGTACACGTTTGTCTGAATAGTCTGGCAAAACATAATCTTTGGACATCGAATAAAGGCGAGTCCGGTTAATCCAGATATATGAGAGGGCTAACTCAGACCATCCGTCTAATTTCGAGATATATTTGCATACGTATGAAACAGGAGAAATTGAGTCCCTAACTTTATAATCAACCGAGTTTTCCGCTTGCCCCCACTGTTCCGTCATCCAACCAACAGGAGCAAGCCATTTAAGATGAGGGAATACTAAATGAACATGTGGGTATCCAGTGCCAGGTTGCGCTTCTATCACAGATAGGAATTTGGCTTTGGCCAATCCAGAACGCTTACGCCACCGATTCACTCTATTCATAAATTCACGCCGGAGTTTGCCAACCTGCTTCCAAGCATCAATACGGTTTATTCTACTAGGGTCAAAAGTTAAACTAAGCAGATATCCAGAGCAGTTATACCAGCGACCTAAACGCTTGAATATCTTTGCCTTTATGCGTTTGCGCCCATTAGGAAAATAACGAGAAGAATCAGATGGCTTCACCAATTTCGCCAGCTTACCATCGGCTAGGTGATCAACTAGGACACGTTTATCTTCAAGAGTTTCAAGATAAGCTAGAAAGGCCTCTACTCTTTTTGATTCTCCGACTACCATCAGAGCAAAGGTCAGTTTTTCAGGGGTAACGTAGTGCAAATGAGGCGTTTTAGCTTTGTCCTCATTAACCGATAAGGTGATAAACCCAGGGGAGGAGGGGGCGGAAGCCTCCGCTGGGCGTGGTAGTTTCTCGACCGAGATAATCTCAGCATCGAAGTGCTCTAATATATAATCTACTAAATATGAATCTGTTCCCTTAATGCAATCATCCTGCTCAATGTTTCTTGCTTGGCACTCCGCTCTGCTTCGTGCTACTTGTTCATTCCGCCGACTCTTCGATCCGGCTTCATTCTCAAGTCTTAAAATTTCGTTCATTGTTTACTCCGTAGAGGCGGCGGCGGTAAACCGCCATCCCGCCTCTTTAATCGCCGTCCTGCCTTTGCATTTCGCTTGACTGGTATTCCTGGTCTTTGAGCCATCGTTTAAGTGATTCACTTGGAACCCTGATACATCGACCTAGCCGTATTGACGGTATTTCCTTGCGTGCTATAAGCTCGTAAACCAGCGAGCGACCGATACCCAGAATTTGAGTTACCTCAGATGGTTTAAGTAATAACTTTTCCATACTTGCCCCCTTATCATATTGACAAAATACTATTCTATCTATATAATGAGGTATAAAAATATAGTATACAAGGCATATAAAAGATACGTAAAGGGATTATACGGAAAGGAGTTAATAATGTCACGAGGTCCGAGAACCAAAAAGTGCATTAAAGAGCTAATAACTGAAGAGACTTTAAAGAATCCCAAAAAAGATAGACGGCTTTTATGTATTGACATACAGGAAAAAATCACTCGTATAGGTGAACCTGTACCAGCTGAGGAAACAATAACTAAAATGATTTCGACTATTCGAAACCACCCGCTTGACCACTCGGACGCATCCTGGACTCTTGCCTACTCCGTTTCAACAGGTTTACCAGTAGGAGCTACTCCAGCACTTTTAAAAGCATCTAAATTCTGCCTTGCACTTGAAATGCAATTCACTATTCGTGAAGCAAAATGGGCATCATATTTAAGTACCCATATTCCAAATACGGCTGACCTTGTTACCTGGTCTAAGCGATATGCTATGCTCGAACGAGTCCATGAATTATTAGGCGAGAAATTCAATAGTCTAGACCTTGATACTGCCATTACAATGAGCGTGTTTGAATACGCTACCGTTTCTTTACTTGGTAAGATTTCACCTTTTCCAATAAGAGGTGGTGGCATTGTAGTAAGACCAGAATCAGTCGTTACCATCAAAGATGACGCTTATGAAGCTGTCAGACTAGCTGAATATAATGCTTTAGCTATTCTCAGACTTAAGAATAGTACTTATGATATTGCTTTACGCGAATCAGATGACGACTGGGACGTACTGCCTTCTTTGAAAGAATTAGACTTATCTGAGGATGTCCTTTGGATTTATACATATTGGCTTTCATGTATTACGAAAGGATCAAAATGGCAAGAAGTTCGGAGAGACCAAGCGATCAATATTATGAGAGAACTTCGCGATTGGATTAGTCACCTTCCTAAAATAAAGTCAGAAATATCTAAACACCTCGTAGAACTTCTAAGTGGCAAAATTGATACAACACCACAAGATGTATTTTTACATGAGGACTTACTGCCTTCTCATATTCTTGAAAAAGTCGGCTACTTTGCCACAGATTCCATATCTGACTTCCCAGGTGATTGGCAAAAGCTTATCGACAGGATGGAACATTTGACAAGAATATCTGATCAATATCATATGAAAAAAAGAAAATCTAGCAATGCCAATAATTTAGGGGGGGATGCAAAATGAGAGGCCATATAACCAAAAGGGGGAAAGACAGTTATAGCATCGTTCTAAATCTAGGCAGAGATCCATCAACGGGTAAGCGGAAGCAACAATGGGTGAGCGTCAAAGGAACAAAGAGAGAGGCTGAGAAAAGGCTCTCAGAGCTTCTCAACCAACTCGACAATGGCGTCTATATGAAGTCAGGGAAAACCACTCTATCTGATTTCCTTGAGCGATGGTTGAAAGACTATGCTTATTCTAACCTTGCCCCTAGGACGGCAGAAGGTTACGAGACCATAATACGCCAGCATCTTATGCCTAAACTCGGTAGTATCCCTTTGACTCATATGAAACCCGAACACATACAGAGATACTATGCCAATGCATTAATTAATGGCCGATGTGATGGAAAGGGCGCATTAAATCCTTTAACAGTCAGGCATCATCACATGACATTGCACAATGCCTTAAAGTGTGCCGTAAAATGGGGTTTGCTTGTCAGAAATCCGGCTGATGCTATTGATGCACCACGCACCACCCACACTGAAATGAAAGTTATGAGCGAAGAAGACCTGAACAGGTTTCTTGAAGTTACCAAACCTACGCCATATTATTCTTTATTCTATTTGGCACTCTTTACAGGTATGAGGCGTTCTGAACTTTTGGGTTTACGTTGGTATGATGTTGATTTGCTCTTATGCCAGATATCGGTTTCCCGAACTATGCACCGCTTAAAGAATGGCGATATTGTTTTTAGGCCACCCAAAACATCGAAAGGTCGTAGAATAGTATCACTTTCACCGTCTACTACACTTGTTTTAAAAGACCATCTTGAAAAACAGGAAACCATAAGACTATTACAAGGCCTGCGTTTGGATGATGGCGACTTGGTATTCTCCAAAGAGGACGGTAGTCCTCTTGAACCTAATGTTGTAACCAGTACGTGGCTCAGGCTGGCAAAGCGTGCAGGCTTAGCAGGTATCCGTCTACATGACGCAAGGCATACTCATGCCTCTTTAATATTGAAGCAAGGCGTACATCCGAAGATAGTCCAGGAAAGGTTAGGACATTCCACCATCGCTATCACTTTGGACACGTATTCACACGTTGCTCCGGGGTTGCAGGAAGCAGCAGCAAACAGGTTTGACGACATATTGTCTCCAAGTAATTCGTAACTAAATACTTGTTTTCTTGATGCCTCAAATAATAACACCTAAATTTGCTTTTAGCATAATTAGGAATCAGCTATCATTGGACTAACATAGGGATGTATGGTCATTTCAACTAAAAAACTATCCTGCTAGTGCAGACCTGGCTGTAATCGTTGCATAAATGAGCTTAAGTTGTAGGAGTATTCCTTTTATGGTATAATTAAAACAAGTTCTAGTTTAGGTTGTAACAAGCTTCCCGGAAGCTACTCAAACAAAGTTTTCTAAAGTATTGGATGACCCGAACTCTAACTGATTATAAAGAGAGGAGGTCATCCAATGATTTTTCAGGACAAGTCCATCCAATGCTCCGATTGCGGCACTACGTTTACCTTTAGCGCCGGGGAACAAGAGTTCTTTCAATCTAAAGGCTTTATCAATGAGCCTAAGCGTTGTCCCTCTTGTCGTCGGGCCAAAAAAGCACAAGGTAATGACACGGAAATAACAATTGCGCCTAGTAAAGGCAGGGAGCAATTGCTAAATACGGCCAGACTTAGCAGGCACTTCCAGGGTGTCTTTAGAATAAGGATTACATAATTTAATAAGGGGATACAGATTATATGAAAATTTATGTAGGCAATCTAGCTTTTGATCTTACCGATGAAGAACTTTCAGCGGAATTTAGCGCTTTTGGCAATGTAGCATCAGTAGCTATTCCTACTGACAAGTTCAGTGGGCGGCCTAGGGGCTTCGCCTTTGTGGAAATGGCATCAAAATCTGAGGCTGAAGCCGCCATAACGGGGCTCAACGGCAAAACACTGAAAGACCGGACTATTGTAGTTAATGAGTCTCGCCCTCGCGTGGACAATAGGGATGGAGGTTCCTACGACAACAGGAGAAGCGGTGGCTATGGTAGAGGTGGTTATGGAGGTGGCAGGCAGCGAAGATATTAGCCAACCTGTCGACTTGAATAAACACGGATAGTAACACTGGCTCATCCCGTCACAAATCGGGGCAGCGTAACCGACTTGATAAGGGGAGTACCATGAATATCTATGTGGGCAACCTGTCGCTCGAGACAACTGAAGACGAGCTGCGCAAGGAGTTCACCGAATTCGGGGAAGTGATATCTGTGACCATCCTGGACGACAAGTATATCGGCAGCGGTCAATCGAGGGGCTACGGATATGTTGAGATGGCCTCTAAAGACGAGGGTGCCACCGCGATTGCTAAACTCGAAGGGAAAAGGCTGAGGGACCGGCTTGTTAATGTCGTTGAAGCCCTTCCTCTCTCAGATAAGCACAGACCGGTCCCCTTAAATACCAGAAGAAACAACCGACTTAATAAAAAAAGAGAAAGAAGAGACATAGTCAATTAAATACCTGTAATGCAGGTGCTAATCGATATTTTTCAAGGAGTATTAATGAGTTTCGAAACCTTCAATCTTCATCCGAGCATAATGACCGGT
>SMTZ1_10007899_pt1 | contig 10635 bp, 7 predicted proteins | sample DeeMarSWOR136_30_FD_25667 | JGI IMG/M metagenome (IMG submission 25667) | reverse complement strand
CTCACATCCGCCGCCTGCGCTTGTCACAGTGGGTGTTTTGTGCTACACTTACGAACCGTTCGGGGCGGGTCAAGAGATGTGGTATGACCTCCAACTGCGGAAACCGAGTCAGAGGCATGGATGAGGAAAGCACTTGTTTGTGGCCTAGTCTTGCATATCATCCTGAATTGTGCCTGGGCGGCGCATGCTGCAGAGCCTCTCTCGCAGGGAGGGCAGGCGGAAATCAGCTCCCCTGAAGGTAACACTGTGGTGAGAGCCACCGTTCCGATAGTGGGCACGGCGGTGGATCCTGCATTCTGGAAATACGAATTGTACTACGCGCCAGAACCGAACCCTTCTGATCAGTGGACGCTCATTGGTTCTGTGCATGAACAGCAAGTAGTCGGCGGACTCCTCGAGACTTGGGATACCGCGATCATCGCAGACGGCACATACACCGTGCGGCTGCGAGTTGTCAATCGCACTGGCAACTATCTCGAGGTGTTTGCACGGGGCATAACGGTTGCGAATGCGGAACCTACCGAGACCCCTATGCCGACACAGACTCCGTTGCCGACTGCCACAGCGACACCTGCCGCGACACCCACCTTCGTGATCCCGACATCACCGCTCGCTCAACCTACTGCCACGCCTACCCTGGCGCGTCCCACGCGCTCAGCCCTGCCACAAGGGATCGATGTCGGCGCCTGGCGCCAGTCGATCTGCTTGGGAGCACAGTTGATGGCTGTCATATCTGTGCTCATTGCCCTGGTTTTTGTCTTCAGGCGCCTACTCTAGATCTTCGCTAGTGACAAACAAAGTGAGCATCTGTCCCCAGGGGGCCAGCCTATGTGCCGGCCCCTAATGGTGTTCACCTATTTGAGGAGGGTCCGTGAAACTGATCGTTGGCTTGGGCAACCCAGGCCCCCGCTACGCCGAGAATCGCCACAATGTCGGCTATCAGTTCGTAGATCGACTGGCACAGCAGCATAACCTGACTCGTGGCAGAATCATGTTCAAGGCGTATGTCTTGTCCGGTGGCATTGCCGGCACCAAGGTGCTTCTGGCCAGGCCCCTGACGTTTATGAACTTGAGTGGACAAGCGGTGCGCCCGCTGTTGCGCTGGCACCGCGTTGCACTGCCCGACCTGCTGGTGGTGTATGATGACCTGGACTTACCTCTCGGAAGCATTCGCCTCCGTCGAGAAGGGGGATCCGGGGGACACAAAGGTGTGCGTTCCATCATCGAGGCCTTGGGAAGTGAGAGCTTCCCACGAATGCGTGTCGGGATCGGCCGCCCTGCGCACGGTGAGCCACAGGAGTATGTTCTGACCGACTTTACACCTGCAGAAGTTCCCATCATGGAGCAAACGTTCGAACACGCTGTGGCGGCAGTTGAGTGCTTCATCGCTGAAGGCATCGGACCGGCCATGAACAGGTTCAACGCGCCAAGCCGGCAGCTGCCCGAGTAGGCTCTTGAGGACAGATGAGTGTTGTGTTGAACCTCAGTGGTCTGCTTCCGCCCATCCGTGAAGCCTCCGGCTACCGCAACATCATCAAGATGCTGCAGAGCCCAGGCAGCAGCCCTTCAGCCTTCACTCTGGCCTGGGGTCTGCTGAAAGCGGCGCGCGCCCCAGTGTTGGCAGCCTTGCAGACGGACTGGCAGGGGCCGATATTGGTGCTCACTACTCAGCCAGAGCGCGCCCGCTCACTCCAGGAAGAGGTCGCTCTGTGGTCTGACCAGTCCCATCGTGCGCTTGCCGAGGCTAGTTCCTCTGATTCCACAGGCCAGCTCAATCGCGCGCCTGTATGGTACTTCCCGGCTCCCGATGCTCTGTTCTACGACCGAACCCCTTGGGATGGCGAGACGATCCGCCGACGCGTGACCGTGCTGTCCGCCTTGGCTGACAACGACTTTGTCCACCCGCCACTGATATTCACCTCCACTTGGGCTGTGATGACGCCAACTGTGCCCCGATCGCTGTTGCGTCCAGGCATCCGCACCTTACGAGTCGGACAGACTGTGAGGCTGAGCAAGCTACTGGAGGAGCTGGTTGCGTACGCCTACGAACCGGTCAGTGTGGTCGAGGAGCCAGGCACATTCAGCCAGCGTGGTGGCATATTGGACATTTTCCCATCTGATGCCCCGCAGCCTGTGCGCATTGAATGGTTCGCTGACGAAATCGAGAGCATGCGCTGCTTCGATCCGATCACGCAGCGCTCCTCGCACAAGCAAGAGGCGATGACGCTGTATCCGGCCAGCGAAGCCTTGCCTCGCTACAGCCAGGCTGCCCTACCCTACGTGTCGCCGCTGCCTGCTGACAAGGACACCTTCGTCAAATCCCGTCTGCAGCGTGATCTGGAACGCCTGGCCAGGGGCGAGTACTTCAGGGGAATGGAGTTCTACGTCCCTTGTCTCTATCCCGAACCATCCACGCTGCTCGACTATTTGCCAGCGAATGCTCTTGTGGTGATAGACGACCTGGCGGCGGTCGAGGCGGCAGCCCAGACGCTAGAAACGCAAGCGGCTGACCTCAAGGCTGAACTATCGCGAGAGGGACAAATCACCCCCGACTTTCCAGACGCCTACCACCCGTGGAGCAAAGTGCGGGCAGCACTGGCATCCAGAGCGGGTCTTCAATTGGGCTATGATGTGCAAGGCAGATCCGGTGATCTGCAATGGGAGGAAGACACGGCTTTCCACATCGCCCCCAGTTACGGCGGGCGAATCCGCCAGCTCATAGAGGATACCGTCCGTTTCAAGGCACAAGGGCAGATTCTCGTCATCGTGTCTCGCCAGGCACAGCGACTGTCTGACCTGTTCGCGGAGGAAGGTGAAGCGGCCGTACCGACGGAGGAGCTGCTGGACTCCCCTCCCCCGGGAAGCCTGACCCTTGTGCACGGTTCGGCGGCTGAGGGCTGGGTGCTGCGAAAGGGCACGATGCAGCAGGCACAGCGGAAGGCAGCTGAGACGCCGTCTCTGATCCTGCTCACCGACGCCGAAGTATTCGGCTGGGCCAAGCCCAGGCGCGGTCCATTCACCCGCAAGAAAGCTGCTTCCCCCGAATCGTTCTTCCCCGGTCTGTCCGAGGGTGATTATGTAGTGCATATTGATCACGGCATTGCGGTGTATCGTGGCTTGGTACAGAAACGCATTGACCACATGCAGCGCGAATATCTGGAACTGGAGTACGCCGCCGGGGATCGTGTGTTCGTGCCGGTCAGTCACATGGACCGTATCACCCGATACGTAGGTGCCAGCGATCGTCGCCCCACCGTGCACCGTTTGGGCTCTGCTGACTGGGCCCACGCACGCTCACGGGCCAAGAAAGCCGTTGAGGATATTGCGCAGGAACTCCTCGAGCTTTACGCGGCACGTGAAGTCGTGGTGGGGCATGCATTCGCCGCGGACACGATTTGGCAGGAAGAGTTAGAGGCGTCTTTCCCCTACGAGGAGACGGAAGATCAGCTGCGGGCCATGGAAGAAGTCAAAGAGGACATGGAGCAGCACCGGCCCATGGACCGACTGATCGTTGGTGACGTTGGCTATGGCAAGACAGAGCTCGCAGTGCGTACGGCCTTCAAGGCAGTCATGGATGGCAAGCAGGTTGCCATGCTTGTGCCTACTACCGTACTGGCGCAGCAACACTTGCTGACCTACCAGCAGCGTCTCGCCGCCTTTCCCATTGAGGTCGCTATGCTATCGCGCTTTCGCTCACCGCGCGAGCAAAGGGATATCCTGCATCGTCTGCGAGCGGGCCAGGTGGACGTCGTCATCGGCACCCACCGGCTTCTGCAAAAGGATGTAGCTTTCAAGGACCTGGGTCTGTTGATCGTTGATGAGGAGCAACGATTCGGCGTTCGCCACAAGGAGTGGCTAAAGCAAATGCGCCAGCAGATTGACGTCCTCACCATGACCGCCACTCCCATCCCTCGTACCCTTCACATGGCCCTCAGCGGAGTGCGGGATATGAGCACGATTGACACCCCGCCGGAGGAGCGGCTGCCCATTCGGACCCAGGTCGCCAGATACGACGAAGCGCTGATCCGCCGGGCGATACTCCGTGAAATGAACAGAAATGGGCAGGTCTACTTCGTGCACAACCGCGTGCGAGGCATCCGGCAGGTTGCGCAACGCCTGCAGAAGATCGTGCCAGAGGCGAGCATTGTCATCGGGCACGGTCAGATGCCCGAGGAAAAACTATCCACGGTGATGCTGGAGTTTGCCTCTGGCAGACACGATGTGTTGGTGTGCACATCGATCATCGAGAGCGGGCTGGATATTCCAAACGTGAACACCATTATCATCAACCGCGCCGACCGTTTCGGCCTCGCCCAGCTCTACCAACTGCGTGGACGAGTGGGGCGGAGTGCGGTGCAGGCATATGCCTACCTGCTGTACGACAAACGGCTCGTACTGTCAGATGTTGCCCGGCGTCGGCTGCAAGCCATGCTCGAAGCCAGCGAACTGGGTGCGGGTTTTGGCATTGCCATGCGCGATCTGGAGATTCGAGGCGCTGGTGAGGTCCTCGGTGCGCGGCAGCATGGTCACATTGCATCGATTGGCTTCGAGCTCTACGCGCGGCTACTGGCGCAAGCAGTAGAGCAACTGAAGCAGAAGGGGCATCAGGCAGCGAGGATTACGCCGAGGGTCGAAGAGCTTCCGGTCATCGAACTGCCATTGGAGGCCTACCTTCCAGAGGATTATGTACCGCAAGAAGAACTGCGACTTAGGATATATCAACGCCTGGTCGTCCTTGACAGCGAAGAGGAATTGGACGAGGTGCGAAAGGAGCTGGAGGACCGCTTTGGCATTCTCCCTCCGCCAGCGGAGGATCTCCTGCTTGTCCTCCGTCTCCGGCTCCTTGCCGCCCGGGCTGGCGTGCGCGCCATTGGGCGAGAAGCCAGCAACCTGGTTCTCCAACTGAGCGCGCAGGCTGAGAAAAAGGCACGGGAGATTGTGCCCCGTTTTGGCCGCCGGGCCTGGGTGGGACGTGGTCAGATGTGGCTCGCGCTGAAAGAAGAAGAAGGCGATTGGCGCACCGTACTTGTAGCGCTGCTGCTCGGCCTCGGCCACCAGGGCAACGGTGTGCCGAAAGGAGTCTGAGGTGACAAATGCTGTGCTGACCGGCAGAGTGCATATCGGGAAAACCACTGTGTGTCAGGCGGTTGCAGAGCTAGCGCAAGAACGCGGCTACTGCGTGCGCGGCATCCTGACGCCGCCGATCCTGGACAAGAGTGGCGAACGCCTCGGCATTGAAATAGTGGATCTGTCAAGCGGCGAACGGCGACAATTGGCGCGCACTGATCGGGAGATTGGCGGGCCGCGCGTAGGCCCTTATTCCTTCGATGTGGCTGCCCTGGAGTGGGGTCAGGACGTTGTGTCACGTGCCATCGCTGTGGGCTGTGACCTGGTCATCGTCGATGAAATCGGGCGGCTAGAGCTTGAACAGAACAACGGCTTCCGGCACGTGCTAGATCTGCTTGAGACGAGCATTGTCCTCCGCAGCCTCCTGGTGGTGCGTTTTAACCTGCTGGACGCCTTCCGCAGCCGCTTGCCGGACCTGGAGTTCATCACCTTCGAAGTCACCGATGACAACCGCAAGATCCTCCCCTGCGAGATTGCCGACCGCTTCTTCCTTTCCTAGCGCTTGCGGGTTTGCTGCGCGGGTGTCACCCCCTGCCGGTTGCGCAGACATGATTGTGAGCGGCGCAAGAGGTGGACGCAGCGGCGGTCTTGCCCTGTACGCGCTGGGCCGTGCTGGATGATCAGGCGCTCATTGACAGACGCGGATAGCAACACCTCATGCCGGATCAGTACCCCGCTGGAGCTCGCGAGAAGTCTGACAAGCGCCAGAGCTACGTTGGCAAAGAGTCCCCCATCCAGTATAATAGACCGGCGCTAGTGACTAGATCGAGTCAGGACCCCAGGAGGGCGCATGAAGATTGCTGTAGATGCGATGGGAAGCGACAGTCATCCGCAGCCTGATGTAGAGGGAGCGGTCTGGGCGGCTCGTGAGCATGACGTCAAGATCATCTTCGTCGGCAAGCAGAACATCGTGGAGCCCGAACTGGCCAAGCACGACCTATCCGGGCTGGACATCTCTCTCGTCCACGCCAGTGAAGTCATTGAGATGAAGGAGCATCCGGCTGCCGCAGCGAAGAGCAAGAAGGATTCCTCCATGGTGGTCGGCATGCGCATGCTCAAGAAGGGCGATGTGGATGCATTTGTCTCGGTGGGCAATTCAGGCGGTGTCTTGGCAGTCGCGCTGTTATATCTTGGGCGCATCAAGGGTGTCAAGCGCCCCGCACTGTCGGCGGTGTTTCCGACACGCAAAGGGAACTGCTTCTTGCTCGATGTGGGTGCCAACACCGACTGCAAGCCAATGTACCTACTCCAATTCGCAATCATGGGCAGTGTGTACGCTGAGCGTGTTCTGGGTATCACCAATCCCCGCGTCGCCATCGTCTCTAACGGCGAGGAGGAAGGCAAGGGCAACACTTTGGTGCAGGAGACCTACCCACTTCTCAAAGCCAGCGGCCTCAATTTCGTGGGCAATGCCGAGGGCAAGGATATTGCCGCTGGCTTTGCCGATGTGATCGTCACCGACGGGTTCACGGGCAATGTCGTCGTCAAGTTCGCGGAAGGCGTCGCTGGCTTCATATTTGACCTGATCAAGGAGGGGATTCTCAGCAGTCCAGTGACAAAGCTGGGGGGACTTCTGGCTCAGCCCGCTTTCACGCAGATCAAGAAGCGCCTAGACTATCGGGAGTATGGGGGCGTTCCATTGTTGGGTGTAGATGGTACGGTCATCATGGGCCACGGGCGCTCCGATTCCCTGGCCATCAAGAACGCTATCCGCGCGGCCAAGCAGGCTGTGGAAAAGGGCACTATAGACGCTATCAGAGATGTCATAGCCCAAAGCCTGGCCGCATCCTCGGCCGTGTGAAGGCACGATGCGTAGTGTTGTCAACGAGGCACTCGTGCAGAGGCGAGCAGCAGCAGCCCAGCGCGCACTGAGCTTGGGAATCGCGCTCATGTTGGCTGCGGTGGCTCTTTCCTTCAACCCGCGTTGGGTGCTGCTTGCGTACGCGCTCTTGTTCGTTTCATTCTTCGTGGTCAACCGGGGCACACGTGCGGCCGGAAAGTGGCTGCGGAGCCCGCGTGTTGATCAAATGCTGGCCAAGGCACTGAAGGGCCTGCACGGTGACCAGCGGCTCTATAGCTACGTGTTGCCGGCGGACCACGTGATGCTCTCTTCGAGAGGTCTGTTCGTACTGCTGACCAAGGCACAAAGTGGCCAGATTTCCTGCCGCCGCGACCACTGGCGTCGCCGTCTCAGCCTAGGGCTGCTCATACGTCTCCTATCAGAGGAGCGGTTGGGGAACCCCAGCAAACAGGCACAGAGTGTGACGGACAAGGTGCGCGCCGTTATCAAGAATCACCTGCCCGACATGGAAGTGCCAATCCAGCCTGTGGTCGTGTTTGTCGACCCTAATGCCGAACTAGACATTTTGGAACCGATGGTGCCAGCACTGTCCTTGCAGGGCTTGAAAGCCTATCTGCGGAGCGCTGCCCAAGGCGAGCCAATGCCCAGGGGCACAATGAAAGCGCTGAGCGATTGGCTCGATGAAATAGCCACCTGAACGCCGAGCATACACTCCTGGGAGCACTGCTGTTGGGGTGAAGGCGCTTGCCCCGGCAGATCATTTATGCATCGACTCGGGTCTTGGCGGTATACTCTGCTGCCGGTACCCTCCTCGGTGGATGCCTGTCATTGGCGAGTAAGGCCCACCGGGTTTCTGCTCCATCATCCAATGGACATTCTGCGCACGGCGCGATAGCCTCCGCCTGACTCCATACTGCTGGCCCAGCGGGCAAATGGTAGCAAGCGACACAGTCTGAGAACCATCAGTGGGGCAACCTTGTGCAGGAGGAAGAGCCTTTGCTAGTCGTTGCCACAGTCTGGCTCGGAGCCACACTCGGTCTACGGCAGTTGCACCGCACAAAGCGTGTGAAGCATGACTATCACCATGACCTGCTTGCGTGCGGGGCCCTGGCGTTGGCCACTGTGGGCTTTTTCTGGCGTCTCCTGTTCTCTTCAGACGTTTGGATGCCTGTGGGTGGAGGCGACCTAGTATCCTTTCTATACCCCGTCTATAACTTCGCCGGGCGCAGCCTTACCGCAGGCAATCTGCCTTTGTGGAACCCCTACCTGTACGGCGGTGCCCCCTTCGCTGGCGATAACCAGTCGGGGCTCTTTTACCCCATCAACCTCGCTGTCTTCTTCCTGAAGTCACCACTGGACTATAGAGCCATGGAGTGGATGGCCGTGGCCCACTTCTGGCTGGCCGGGGTCTGCGCCTATCTTGGTCTGCGCTACATCGGACGACCGCCGCTGAGACGCTGGGCAGCGCTGACTGGCGCTGCTGCGTTCATGTTCTCAGACTTGTTCGTGACTCACTTTGGCAACCTGAACATGATCGCCAGCGCGGCCTGGCTGCCACTTATCTTCAGTCTGTTCCGACGAGCTTTGGAGGAGGAGAGACCCACACTGGCAGGTGGAGCCGGCCTTTTCCTCGGCATCGCTGCGCTGGCAGGCCACATTCAGCCCGTCCTATACATCATCCTTGCCCTCGGACTCTACTTCCTGTACCACATGTACCGCCACAGGCGGCATGGGTGGCGCGCCCTGCTTGAGAGGACCCTGCTGCTGGCACTGACGATGATCGTCGCCTTCGGAATAGCAGCACCGGCATTGCTTCCCAACTACGAGATGTCCCGCCTGACCCTCCGGGCAGACCTCACATATGAGGAGGCCAGCCAGTATTCCCTGCCCCCGGCGGCACTGGTGGGGCTTGTGGTTCCAGGGATCTTTGGACGCGGCCCACGCGGCCACTGGGCTCCCTGGCCGCGTGTGGAGGTGGGGTACATCGGTGTCCTGCCGCTGCTCTTGGCAGGCCTGGCCTTGTTGCTGCGACGGGACAGCCTCACGCGGTTCCTTGCCCTGCTCGCTGCTCTGGCCACATTGCTGGCGTTCGGCGATTTTGCAGTCTTGCACGGCTGGCTGTATCGCCTCGTACCCGGCTTTGACATGATTCGGGCACCAGCACGATTCATCTACCTTCTGGACTTTGCTCTGGCCGGTCTGGCAGCGCTCGGTCTGGAGGCACTGTCGCACCCTGTGCCCCGCTTCAGCCGTCAGACTTGGCGGCAGGCGCTACGGTTTTCCCCTCTGGCTGTGCTCGCCACCGCTCTCATCGTCCTGCCAGTCTCTTACGCTACGCTGCTCTCCAGCCAGGACAAGGAGCCCGAGATCCTCGCACGTGTGCTTGGAGGCACTCACGGAATCATCTTTGCCCTCCTGCTCTTGGGATGTGGCATTGCCGTGGTGCAGCTGCGCGGCAGGCGTTGGCTTCGCCATTCCTCACTGGGGTTGATTGCCTTCGCACTGGTTGTCTTTGATCTCGCCAGCCTGGGGGCCTACACTGAGCTGGAGTTCAACGACCCAACAGGGGGCTTCCAGCACCCGGCCGCGATCACCTTCTTGAAGAACGATCCCGACCATTACCGCATTGACACTCGCACTGAAGTCTGGGATGTGTGGCAACCCAACCTGAGCTTGCTGTACGGGGTATTCGATGTGTGGGGTATTTACAATCCACTGATTCTGGCAGACTATCACCGCTATTGGGAAGGGCTGGGCAGTCGCTCTACCCGCCTCTACGACTTTCTCAACGCCAAGTATGTTGTGGGGCACAAGGATGTTGTTCTGGACTGGGAAAAGTTCGAGCTAGCTTTTGATGGTGATCCCACGGTGAACATCTACCGCAACACGGAGGTTCTCCCGCGGGCCTTTGTCGTGCACAAGGCCTGGTCTGTGCCGGACCAAGAGCAAGCGTGGAGCGCCGTTCACCAAGCCGACTTTGACCCGAGCACCACAGTTGTTGTAGAGCATGGAGAGACGCTCAGCGCGAGCATGCCTGGCACGTCGCAAACAGAGATAGTGTCCTACTCCAACAACGGAATCAGCCTACTGGCATCCACTTCGGCGCCTGGATATCTCGTAGTGAGCGAGGTCTATTACCCGGGATGGAAGGTCGAGGTGGACGGTAGGGAGGCAGAGCTCATGCGAGCCAACTACGCTTTCAGGGCCGTGTATCTTGCACCAGGAACGCACCAGATACATTTCCGTTTCCAGTCAGGCAGCTGGAAGGTTGGGATGGTTTGTGGTATACTTACCTGGCTGATACTTGCAATGGCTGCATTGCGCGCCCTTTTGGCTGAGCGGCGCTTGCGCGCAGAGTGCTCTCGAGGAGAAGGCGAATGAGATCGAATCGCGCCGAACGTTCACACCAGACTACCGAGGGAGATGCTATGTTGGAGACCTTGTTCTCCTCCCGCGTGAGAGTGAAACTTCTGGAGGTATTCCTTACCAATCCGGGCCAGAGATATCACAGCCGTGAGCTGGCGCGCATCACCGGCGAACGCCAGAACTCCGTCTGGCGCGAACTGCAGAAGCTCGAAGAGGCTGGCCTGCTACAGAGCGAGACTCATGGCAAGCGCAAGGACTATGTATGCTCGAAAGAGTCCCCCCGCTACCCTGAACTACGACGCCTGATGCTCAAAGCCACAGGAACCCAGGAGCGACACCGC
>SMTZ1_10007898_pt1 | contig 10635 bp, 8 predicted proteins | sample DeeMarSWOR136_30_FD_25667 | JGI IMG/M metagenome (IMG submission 25667) | reverse complement strand
TGGATCATGGCCTATGAAGGCTATGGCGGCACGCTGCACCTGGATTATGACATCACGAACGAAGGTAAAACCACGTTGACGGCCACCTCACTGCTGAATCCAAGTCCGGTTGACGGTGCTTTGATATCACCAGGTACTACGGAATTGAGTTGGACTTTACCGGAATCACTTGTACCGGAGCAACCGGTAGATGTTGATGTTTACTTTACCGACAACCTGGAATTGCTGGAGCAGTTTACCGACCCGGCAGCCATCCAGGTTGTTAACAAGCAGAACGTAACTTCCGCAGTTGTGCAAACTCAACCAAAGACATGGTACTATTGGGCCGTCGATACCTATATCGGCGATCCCAATGATCCGATTTTTGGGCCTATCTTTAGCTTTTTTGCAGATAATATGCCTCCCAAAGTGGACGCCGGCGCGGATGTAGTTACCTGGCTGGAAGACGGTGTTGTCAGGACCGGGAATCTGGATGCGACCGTCACCGATGATGACGCTTATACCGTGCAGTGGACGGTGATTAGTGAGCCCAATGAAGGGACTGCTGTTATAGAGACAGCGACTGCCGAGGATACGAATATTACCCTGGCAGAGCTGGGCGAGTATGTCTTGCAGTTGGAAGCATTTGATGGTGAATACTCCGGTTCGGACACGGTCACAATCAACGTGTATAACGACAGTTGCCAGGCAGCCCAGTCACTGCCGGACTATGTGACCTTGGTAGGGGATCTCAATGGGGACTGCCGGGTCGATGAAGCTGATATGGCATTGCTGGAAGAAAACTGGCTGCAGGATAATTCATTAACTGAAGAGTGGTTCAAGGTCGATTGACTGAGATCGCTATCGATTTTAAACTTACCGGGGCGTTTGATACGCGTGTCAAACGCCCTGGCTCATTTTTATATACCGTAAGAATCTCTCTTTCTGCTTCGGCCGAGGCCGTAACCGGGTCTGTAATTTTTTTGTTTCATTTGTTTTGCAAAGACCTCGACGTCTGGGTTCGCTTTATTCCCGATGATAAACCCGACGCCGAGAAGAAATGGACTGTTGATAAGGTCTGGTCGGTTCGTAACGGTGTTATTCGATGCGATGGCAAGCCTAATGGCTATATCCGCACGGTTGAGAGCTACGCCAACTACAAGCTGCATTTAGAATGGCGCTGGCCGGACAAGCCGACAAATAGCGGTGTGCTGCTGCACCGCACAGGTATCGATCGCGTCTGGCCCAAGTGCGTGCAGGCACAACTGATGCATGAGAACGCCGGGGATTTCTGGCTGCTGAACCATTCAACGATTAAAGTTGACGGTAAGCAAATAGGACCACAGGACTCCGCCAACGCAAAGAAGAGTCCCTCGAACGAAAAACCTGTCGGAGAGTGGAACTTTTATGATATTGTCTGTGACAGCGAGACGGTTACGCTTTTCGTCAATGGCCTGCTTCAGAATAAGGGCACCGATGCTAATCCTTCACACGGCCCAATCTGCCTGCAAAGTGAAGGCAGCCCTATCGAGTTTCGCAACGTCTATCTCGAGCCGATTCCTGAGAAATAAAATCCTGAACAGTCAGCCAAAGTCTGATAGCTTAGGATATCTTATTGAGCTTTGGGTTACGCCACCAACAACATAATAACACAGAGACATAACCAGTTGTTTTGACCAGGCATCATTGGCCTCAAGGCAATTCTGCTTCAACAATGGGCTCGTCAATCGGCTGCTGAACCACTTAATCAAAAACCCCTTTGTTGGATATGGGGTTATGAATGGGCGATACAGGACTTGAACCTGTAACCTCCTGCGTGTAAAGCAAGGACCATGCTTTTCTAACACTTTGTCAATAAAGAGTTATACTATAGTATATATAAGGACTTAGACACTGTTCTCGAACTGTCATGAAACTGGTTCCAGACCTGTTTTAGAACTAAAACTACCACAAAATTACTACAAAGTAAAGTGTTCATACGACAAAATGTTTTTGGATTCATTCTTGCTCGCGAGCAGCTTGAGTCTTTTGGGGATAATTTGGTACAATTATCTTATAGATGTACTACCATGGTAAAAACAAAACGCTTATACGATCCGGTTGAGGAATTGGATGGAGACCGAATATTAGTTACTCGTTATTGGCCTCGTGGTGTTTCAAAGGAGCGTCTCTCTATAACAGATTGGTTGCGGAATTTAGCACCAAGCAAAGAGCTTGTTAATTATTGGAAGAAACAGAAAATATTATGGGAGGAGTATACTCTCCGTTATTACGAAGAAATGCAGGGTCAGCGGGAAGCAATCCGAGATTTGGCAAACAGAGCAAAACAAGACACGATAACCTTGCTTTGCTTTGAACAAGAAGACAATCCGTGCTGCCATAGGCATTTGCTCAAGAGGTTAATTGAAAACGAGGAACAAAAGATAGAGTAAATACCTTCGGATCGACAGTACGAATTTGTCCGTTTTGGCACCGGCCATAGTGAGCCAAAAACGTGGTTTTTGGGCCAATATCAAATATATACCGGTCCATTAGGGATCGCTAAGGGCCATAAGGGAGACTGAAGGTATTCCCCAACCATCCCCAAGAATTGAGCAAAAAAGCGACACCAAAATGGTGATCGGAGGCGTTCACCGGTAATGCCCGGGAATCAAGTAAGAACCGGTGCCACAATAAGACCATGATATAATTCTTAAATTACTTATTCAGCACCTGAATTAGCATTTTAAAGCAGCATTTGCCGGACATCCTATGCCCAGTCGAAATCCTCTTCCATTTGGCGTATGCTAGTAAGTAACAATGAGGATTTAATTGAATTTGCCAAACAATATAGGAATTACGGTAAGTTTGATTATGAGGTAGAAGGATTGAATTACTAATAAAGATGAGGGTGGCGAGAAGTTAGATGCTTTCTTTCTTCAAGTTAATCCCGATATATTTATGAAGGGCGCCTATGAAAAGATCAAAGTCAAATAGTAAAATCTTTGTTGCCATAAATATTTTGTTAGGCATCCTGTTCCGACATGCCAGCCAATATGCACTACTTAACTGAACAGTTTTTCGGCTTCACGATGCAATCATAATTGACATCGTGAATCTGATTATGTCATATTCAATCGTTGTAAACGTTACCAAATTTTCGGTCTCCTGCAATACCTTGACACCAGAGAGTTTATGGAGTCTGAATTTTCTCAAATTGGCACATCACGAGCCTTCTGGTTGTATGGTTGTATAATACACCAAGTAAGAATGGCGTGGGAAAACGGAATATTGCATTTAGGTCAAAGCTTGACTCCTATTGAACCAACCTGAACAATAAATAAAATTCTTAAAAAATTCATTTTTATTATTGACCATTTGGTCAATTATGACTATATGGCCATTTTTATGAGTGCTAAGTTTAAAAAGCCCGCAAAAACAGGGGTCAGCAAAGAATAGTCATGGCCCGAAAAAAGCTTAAAGAGGCAGCTTTGGATATCTTTAGTGAAAAGAGTGCTGATGCCGCAACGGTTGAAGATATCACCGAAAAAACCAACCTAGGCAAAGGCACATTCTATCAGCATTTTGCGGATGAAGAGGAAGTGGTTCTTGTGCTAATGGAAGATGCCATGAAACATCTTATCGAATGTCTTCGTTCCTACCCAGATGAACCTGAAACCCTGGAAGATGTTTTAGAACATTTTTTAAACGCCCACTATGACTTTTTTACCGAGAATAGCGAGGAATTCATCCTGCTTTTTCAAGGAAGATTATTATTGAAGCTTCAGGATGATGCTGCAGAAGATCTGGAAGAGCCGTATTTGCATTATTTACAAGAGATTGAAAACCAAGTCTTTCAATATTTTTCTCCTGAAATAGATCCAGCTAAAATCCATCGCCTTGCTTGTGCGGTTGCCGGCTTTATTTCCGGTTATTTTTCTTTTGCCATAATTGGCATGGACGCGGATGAAATAGAGTCAAACATCAAGCCCCTAAAAAAGGCTTTTGTAAGGAGTCTATGTGTTTTTCTGGATCGAGAGTAGTCTGGAAAGTTTTATTAAAGAAATACTACCGTAAACAGTAACCGGCGTAAATTCTTACAAGGTTATATAGAACAATTTTATGGCAGTGCCGTGCAAGGCGAGGTTGCCAAACACTGCATGCTAAACAAGGAGGTAAAAATGGAAACACAAACTATAGTTGAGCAGGCGGTGTTACAGTCTGCATGGGGTATTGCATCGAGTTTCGACATTTACAATTGTGATCCCGATGCGATTCGCAGCGACGAAAGAATTCGGCAATTCGTGGCCGAGCTGTGTGACTTGATCGAGATGAAAATATTCGGTGAGACAACAGTTGTTAATTTCGGTGAGGATGAGCGAGTGGCCGGCTACTCGATGGTGCAGTTAATCGAGACGTCACTCATTTCCGCCCATTTTGCCAACATGACAAACACTGTCTACCTGGATGTTTTCAGTTGTAAGCTCTACGATCCAAAAATAGTTGCTGACTTTGCCCAGAAATTCTTCGCAGGTTCTCACTGCATCACACATAGCAACCTGAGGCTGTAAGCTATGTATGATATTCGCATAATAAATGACTGGGAGCAATGCCGCGATATTTGGAAAAGTACCATACCTCAAGAGACTGTATGGGATATATGGGAATTCCGTGCCTGCTTCCAGAAGCATTTTCATCGACCGACTTGTTTCATTGCCGCCGAAAATTCCAGCGGCATTACAGACATTTTGCCTCTCAGTTGGATAGAAGAGGCTCAATGCTATGGCTATTTTCCCGGGGAAACCTGGCAGGACAAGACCTGGCTTGAGCAGAATCGCATTCCAGCCAGCAGCGGAATACTTTGCGATATGTTAAATCATTGTCCGGGGCAGTATTATCTTCGCTATTTACGGCCGTCTTTAGGATCTATATCCCAAAACCAATGTACAGTTGATGAGGTCGGATATCTGTTTAGGCCGCCGGATTACAACTATGATATCGAGAACTATTTCCAGCAGTTTTCAAAAAAGTCCGCAAAAAGCATAAAGCGCGAAATAGCTTCATTGCAGGTGGGCTCGCGTTATCGCTATGACGATATGTCAGACTTTGAGCATCTGGTGCAATTGAACGTTAATAACTTTGGCAATCATTCCTATTTCTACGATCTGCGTTTTCAGGAAAGTTTTCGTACGCTGATGCACTACCTCAATGATAAAGGATGGCTACGTATAACAACTATTATAATCAGCGGAGAGATAGCCGCTGTTGACATAGGATGTCTTTATCGCGGAGATTACACTTTACTCGGAGGCGGTACGAATCGTGACTACCCCGGAGTGGCAAAACTAATAAACCTACACCACATGCAACGTGGCTGCAGGGAAAGATTTAATCTGATCGACTTTCTATGCGGAGATTTTTCATGGAAGCGGAAGTTTCATCTTACCGAAAGACCTTTGTATCTGTTGTCAAATTGCCCGCTCGAAACTCATCCTTCGGAAGACCTTGAACTGAGGGGGGTAGGACATGTCGAATAAGCGCGTATTAGTTGTGGGGACAACTGCTGATTATATTGACATCATTAACCGGCGATTTCCGAAAAGGGCGATTTTCATTACCGATGTTAACGAGCGAACTAAGGCTACAGAGCCTCCGCTCAGTTCAGAAGACGAACTGCTGTACAATCTGAGCCAGCCTGAACAGGTCGCTGCTGCATTAGGGAGGCATTTAAGTCGATGGCGGATGGAACTGAGTGGGATTGCCTGCTTTGACTGCGAGTCAATGCCCACAGCCGCATTTATCGCTCATTCGTTTGGGCTTTCCTATCCTTCAACCAAAGCTGTTGCGGAATGCAGAGACAAGTACGTTTGCAAGCAGGTTTGGCGACAAGCCGGGCTGCCATGTCCCGATGTTGAGCTTGTTCATAACGCCTCCAATGCCATAAGTTTCCTGCACAAAATAAATGGCCCTTCCGTGCTCAAACCTCTGACCGGTAGCGGTAGTGAGCTTATCTTATTATGTTCCACTGAAGATGAATGTGCGGTCGCGTTTAATACGCTGCAATCCAGGTTGGCCCACCATTCAGATTTGCGGATGTACGCACCGTACGTTTTAGACGGAAGAAAAATTGATCCCCGCGTGGTCTTTGTCGTTGAGGAGTTTATTCAAGGAGATGAATATAGTTGCGATTTTACTGTTGATGGGGATCATGTGGATATTATCCGTATTGCCAGGAAAATCCTCGATCCGAAGCAGACGTTCGGGACAACCTTGGCCTATCTCTTGCCCAGTCCACTTCCAGAAGGCTTGGGGGAGAATATCTTTCTCAACCAGTTACGTACAGCGGCTAAATCGCTGGGCTTGGATCGGGCTATATGCATGCTGGATTTTGTTGTCCGAGACAACCAAGCCTTTATGATTGAATTAGCACCTCGCCCAGGAGGCGATTGCCTTCCCTCTTTGCTGTTGAATAGCTGTGGAACGGACATCCTTGGATGTACGCTCGATTTCGCGGATGGGCATCCCTTCATCTCAAACACATCCTTGCAATACCGGCCCCTTGTTGGTGTTCGTCTCTTCGCAACATACAAGGGTGAAATCGAGCGAATTGATGTCTCAGCCTTGCTCAAAGACCGGCGTGTAGTGGAGCATTACTTAAAGCGAGGTCCGGGCCACCGAGTTATCCTTCCGCCTGAAGACTACGAATCCAGGCTTCTGGGCCATGTTATTTTTGAACCAACAGAACCTGAGAGCATCGAAAACGAGTGTATTGAAATCGCCTCTAAACTAAAGCTTAAAATGAAGAGACAGTTATGTGCGACAGTGAGTCCATCCTAAAAACGACCAGTGAGTCAACCGAGCAAGAACCAGCCATACTTGATAATACTGAAATCAGCTCCTTTGTAAGTGGCTTTCTGCAACGGCGGGATGTGTTTCTACAAGCATGTCACAGGTATGGCTCTCCTCTTTATGTGGTGGAAGAAAGTGTTCTGATAGAGCGGGCGGAGCAATTCATCGATGCTTTCTCTCAGGTGTTGCCTGATGTGCGTTTTTATTACGCAATGAAGAGCAATAACCACCCTCTGATTGTCAAAACGTTGGTAAATGCCGGCCTGAATATAGATGTTTCCAGCGGCTTAGAACTTGAAATTGCCCTCGACACTGATGCGGCCGACATCGTCTTCAGTGGACCGGGTAAAACCGAAAAAGAATTAACTCTCGCTGTCGAAAATAGTGATCGTATAACAGTATTGATCGACAGCTTTGGTGAACTTGAACATCTACAGCGTGTAGCAGTCGAAAAGGACGCCTCTATTCGTGCGGGGGTAAGACTGGCAATAGACAGTAACGGGCTATGGCGCAAGTTCGGAATCCCTTTGAAGGACGTGTCGAAATTCCTTGACGCGGCGGAACATTGCGACCACGTATCTATTAACGGCCTCCAGTTTCACACAAGTTGGAACCTTGATCCATACAACCAGGTGAACTTCATAGCTTGCCTAGGTAATATTCTCAGCAAACTGACTTCAGAACAGAGTTCGATGATTGAGTTTATTGACATTGGTGGAGGATTCTGGCCAAGCCAGGGAGAATGGCTACAGTCTTCTGGTATACCACTAAGTCACTCCTCATCTGTCACTAAGTTGGGTTCAGTGTCTAAGACCTGCCACTACAAGCGTCGGTCGACCACCATCGAAGAGTTTGCTGGTCAGATCGCTCAGGCGGTGTATACTCATTTGTTCCCTTACGTGTCCTGCCGCATCTGTGCCGAACCGGGTAGATGGCTTTGCAACGATGCCATGCACCTGCTATTGACTGTTCTGGATAAAAAAGCAAAAGACTTGGTTATCACCGACGCTGGCACAAATGCCATTGGATGGGAGCGATTTGAGACAGATTATTTTCCTGTAATCAACCTGTCTCGCGCTGAATCCATCGAGCACGAATGTTACATTCTTGGTTCACTATGCACCCCGCACGATGTGTGGGGCTACACTTATTGGGGGAAGGGCATCGAGCCGGGTGACATTCTGATGATACCGACGCAGGGCGCTTATACGTACAGTCTTCGGCAGGAGTTTATCAAGCCACTTCCCAAAGTAGTAATGTTAGACAAAAAAAGTCCTCAAAGGAGCTGAGCAAGAAAACAAATAAGAAGAAACAGAAGCTGTCAAAGAACGCTGGAAAAAACAGGTATACAAGGAGGCAGAAAATAGAAAAGAGTATATAAAGGATTTAACTCACCAGGTGCAGCATTTACGATAAAACACAAACAAATGAAGTTTTATGATTATCATCGATGGGCAAAAAAGTCAGGGCCTCCAAAATCACTGGGACAGCAAGCCTTAAAGACATCCTTCTTATGAATGATGCTGGTGCAAATCCCTACGCCGATTTTACATATCTTGTCTAACAGGATATCCAGCCTGCCTTGAAAAATCAAGGGTTTCGTTTTTTTATCATGTAACCGATCCCATAGAGCAGCATGAGTTTTTTTACTTTAGGCCAATTTCAATGTTTTGCTACTTATGGCTTCAGCTATTTTGATCCCATCGACGGCTGCAGAGATTATTCCGCCAGCGTAGCCTGCGCCTTCACCGGCGGGGTATAGCCCTTTAATAGCGGGGCTCTGTAAAGTCTCATTCCTGACAATCCTTATTGGTGAAGAACTCCTCGATTCTACTGCGGTCATAACCGCATCGTTCTTCGCGAAGCCTTTGAGTTTTTTGTCCATCTGTGGGATCGCCAGACGGAGGGTTTCAACAACAAATCCGGGCAAGCATTCTGCAAGGTCACATAGTGTGATTCCCGGAGTATATGATGGGCAAACCTCTCCCAGTGAATTTGAAGGCCGGCCAGAGAAGAAATCACCAACAAGCTGGACAGGCGCAAAGTAGTTATTGCCTCCGGTCTCAAAGGCTTTTCGCTCCCATCTCCGTTGGAACTCAATGCCGGCTAGGGGGCTTGTGCTTCCAAAATCCTGTGGGGTGACACCTACTAACAGGGCGCTATTTGCATTAAAATGATTTCGAGAATAACGGCTCATGCCGTTTGTTACTATGCCTCCAGATTCAGATGAAGAAGCGATCACCTCTCCACCGGGGCACATACAGAAAGTATATGCAGAGCGGCCATTCTCGCAGTGGTGGACCAGCTTATATTCAGCCTGGCCAAGAAGCCGATGCGATGCAAATCTGCCGTACTGGGCCTTGTCTATCAAGCTTTGGGGATGCTCAATACGAACTCCTATTGAAAACGGTTTTGCTTCTATAGGTATATCCAATTGATGCAGCATCTCGAATGTGTCCCTTGCACTGTGTCCCAAGGCAAGCACTATGGTGTCTGTCTCGATAGTTTCAGAGTCGTTAACAATTGCGCCAGCAACTTTGCTATTTTTTATTTTAATACCTGTCAGTTTTGTTTCAAAGCGAACCTGTCCACCTAACGAGATAATTGTATTGCGAAGTTTCTTTACAATCTTAACGAGATTGTCTGTGCCGATATGAGGCTTGGCCTGATAAAGTATTTCTTCTGGTGCTCCGGCCTTTATAAATTCTTCAAGAACTTTTCTTGAATGGTTATATTTATCCTTTATCTGGGTAGTAAGTTTCCCATCGGAAAAAGTGCCTGCTCCACCTTCACCAAACTGCACATTAGATTCCGGATCAAGCTGTCCCTTCTGCCAAAAGTTTTGGACATCCTTTACTCTTGAGCCGACTTCCTTTCCTCTTTCTATCAGTACAGGCTTAAAGCCCAGTTGAGCAAGGATCAAGGCAACAAAGAGGCCGCAAGGGCCGCTTCCAACGACAACAGGACTCGGGCCGTGTATATTGCCAACTGTTGGTAGCTGATAATTCATACAAGGCCCAGCGGAAACCCGAATGTCCTGCGAAAATTTGGAAAGCAGTTCAGGCTCGTTTTTTAGTCCCACGTCTATTGTATAAACAGCCACAATATGGTTTTTATGCCTTGCGTCTATGGATTTGCGGACTATAGTAAAGTTGAGAAGTTGGCGATCTGGAATACCCAGACGTTCCAAAATGCTTCTGGCAAGGGCTTCTTCCTTGTGGTCGAAGGGTAATGTTATGTCTCTAAGTCTAATCATAAGTTTAAATTTTTCAGCGAAATAATACTTTTTCAATATAGCTAAATATACAGGGTGCATGATCTCCACTCAAATCAAAAATGATATAACATTACGCCTTTACTCCTTGTAAATAAACGCAGGTAGGGATACCATACTTGAAATCGCAGCTTTGACACCCAGCAAAAATACCATTTCTTCAGGTCACGACATACGGTAGCTGATCACAAGGTATCGCGGATTCTTTTGGTAACAGCCGAGACATGGCTCGGCCAGTTTGGTGGTACAACGCCATCACAAGTGATTTCGTTTTTTCTTAAATTACATACTTCCTACTATTTTCAATTACCCTGTCGGTCTGTTCGGAAACATCATGTGTCACATTCCTTGACTGCTCAGAAGCTATCGCAAGAGTCCCAGACCCATACGCTCCAAGCGACCGCTTTGTTCCACGAAGCTTACATTCGGCTGGTAATCGCGGCCAGAGCACTCTTGGCTACATCCCGCACATAGCTTTCAGCTGGATTTGTCCGCGTGTCTTGCAAATGCTTGTAGATCTTCACAGCTTCGTTTTTTCTGCCGGCTGCCAAGAG
>SMTZ1_10007897_pt1 | contig 10636 bp, 13 predicted proteins | sample DeeMarSWOR136_30_FD_25667 | JGI IMG/M metagenome (IMG submission 25667) | reverse complement strand
CCTGCCGAGCCACTGCAGGTACTCCGGCATCTGCTCCACCGGCCAGATAACGCCGCAGAGAAATACCTGCGGAAAGAGAATCAGCGGGATAAACTGCACCATCTGGAACTCGTTGCGGGCAAAGGTAGAAGTAAAGATACCCAGGTTGACCGCACCGGCAATGATAATGACCTGAAAGACGAATATCTGCCACAGGTCCCCGTAATAGTTTACGTCCAGCACGTAGATGGTGAACAGCAGGATAATCAGCGTCTGCGCCAGGGCAAAGAGGAAAAAGCCGAACAGGTAACCGAGCACCACGTCCAGCCGCGAAACCGGCGACGCCATCAGGCGCTCCATCGTCCCCTGGGAGCGCTCCCTGAGGAAGCTGATACCGGTAAGCAGAAAGCTGAAGAAGAGCACCATTGTCGCCAGCAGCGCCGGAGCAATGCGATCGAGCACCATCCCTTCGGGGAAGCTCAGGCCGATGAGAGTCATCACCACCATCGGCACGATGATAATCAGGGCTATCGTACGGCGGTCTCGGAGCAACTGACGGATAACACGACCGGCAATCGTCAGGGCATACCTAGGCACGGTCTCCCTCCTCACTCCGTACGTAGTACAGGAAGGCGTCTTCCAGGGTCGTCTGGCCGGTATCTCCCCGCAACTCGTCGGGACTACCCTCGGCAATTACCCTGCCGTTACGCATGAAAGCCAGGCAGTCGCAGTGGGCGGCGTCGTCCATAGTATGACTGGAAACAATAATGGTGACCCCCTGCTCGTTCAGGTTGGCAAAGTGCTCCCAGAAGGTGACCCTTAGCTCCGGGTCAAGACCAACGGTCGGCTCGTCGAGGAGGAGCAGCGGAGGATTATGCACGATAGCACAGGCCAGACTCACCCTCTGCCTCATGCCCCCGCTCAGCTTGGTAACGGAGTCGTTACGGCGCGACCACAGGTCGACCAGCCGGATGGTATCCTCCACCCGCTGTGCGCGCTCCGTGCGGTCGGTCAGCCCGTTAATCCTGGCGAAGAACTCCACGTTCTGCCGGATGGAAAGCTCGGTATAGAGGGAATGTAGCTGTGGCATGTAGCCGACGCGACTGGCCGTGTGTCGTGATGGTACCTCACCCAGTACATGAACACTGCCGCGCTTCGGCTTGAGCAGGCCCACCAGCAAGCGGATGAGGGTGGTCTTACCCGCACCATTGGGACCGAGCAACCCGAAACTGATACCGGAAGGGACCGTCAGCGACAGGCCGTCAAGTGCCCTGATGTTGCCGTAGCGGAAGGTTACCTCGTTGATATCGACGGCGACATGGTTGGAATCTGCGGTTGCCATTGATGACAATAATAGAGGGGCTGGCGTTTAAAATCAAGCATGTGTGGAATATGTTAGTCGCTCACCCTGTATGTTGGGCGATGATATCCAGCACCTGCTCCGGGTTTTTCGTGGAAAACATGAACTCACGCACCCTGCCCCTCCGCAGGCGCAGCACTACTCCGGGAGCCCCGATGACGTTGAAGGCAAGCCGCCACCTGCCCTCGATACGGGCGATGCGGGCACCCCAGCCACCGTAACCAAATGTCGAAGACTCGTCACGAAAACCAAACTCGATGTCGCCCCAGGTTATTGTCCTCTTTATCAGGCCGTAAGACGCCGTCACCGATTGGTCGGTTATCCTGATAACCAGCACCCTGAAGTTGGCGATAAGGAAGGTAGTGGCCGCCATGAGAAGAAACATCACCAGGTAGAACCAGTCAGGGGCGGGGTTGTTACCAATTGGACCGGCAACCAGCTGAATCACAAACAGGACAAGCATCAGCAGCGCGATAAGGAATATTACCGCCGTAACAACCGTTATCAGGGGAAAAGGCAGACTCTCTTCGTAAAGCTCGCCTGCTGACATCAGGCTTTACATCCTTCATTGAGCATTTGCTTCACGCTCAAGTTGAATAAGATATCCCCTCATGAAATCGACAAGCGGCCTGGCCAGTCGTTTGGCCGTTCCTGTGTTTAGATTATCGTAGTAACTAATCTGGAAATTAATCTGGTCAATGATAGTACCGCCTATCCCCAGCCCTTTAGCAAACCTCTCATCAACCTCTCCGCCAGATAATCCCCAGGTATCACCCTTAACATTTCCAGGAGCATATTCCGGCTTGGCGGCCTTGGATGTAAACGCCCTCATCAGACCGACAGCGCCAATAGCGTCCATTATGTCGGCGTCACGGACGATTGCTATTAGCCTGCCCTTTTCTCCGACATCCTTGAGAAGGTCTGCCACCAGCGAAGGCGGCGAGCAATGATGTCTGACTGCCGATGTAATCTGTTCGATTTGCTCTTCAGTCAAGTCAAAGTTCTCGTCCAGGAATCTTCCTGTGATTTCGGCCCCCACCTGACCGTGTTTACCTCTTTCGCTTTCCTCGTCAATGTACGGTAGGCCGATATCATGCAGTAATGCAGCGATTTCGACCATCTCCAGGTCTTCAAACCCTTCTTCTTTGGCGATTCGCAGCGCCCAGTGCCGGACACGGTCAACATGCTTGAAGTCATGGGCAACCGCCCCGGTCATTGTTGACCTGACATAGTCTTCTATCTGACCAATCTTGTCCATAAGCAGAGAGACTATTTCCGCCCCATCTCAGCAAGTAGCCAAGAAGTCCAGCGTTCGATTCCCTCACCTGTCGTGCAGGAGACCTCGAAGATATCCAGCTTCCGGTTTATTTCCCTGACTGCTTCACGGAACCTGTCGGAATCAAACTTTACGTACGGCAAGAGGTCGGTCTTGTTGAGTACCACGGCATTAGCAATGATGAACATTGCCGGGTATTTTATCGGCTTATCGTCACCTTCCGGGACACTGGAGACCACAATTTTTCGGTGCTCACCCAGATTGAACTCGGCCGGGCAGACCAGATTACCCACATTCTCAACGAGGAGCAGGTCGATATCCGTCAAAGGAAGATTTTCCAGGGCATTGCGAATCATGCTGGCGTCCAGGTGACACTCGCCACCGGTGTTTATCTGCACCACAGGCACGCCCTGCTGTGCTATTAGCTCGGAATCGAAGGTAGAACTGATATCGCCCTCGATAACGCCGATTCGTACTTTGCCCTGCAGTCCTTTTATCGTCTCAAGGACAAGGCTGGTCTTACCGGCACCCGGCGATGCCATCAGGTTCACCGCAAAAACATGGTTACCGTCCAGCAGTTGCTGGTTGCTCTGCGCCATCTGGTCGTTGGCACCGAGAATATCCTTGAGCACCTTTATTTCCATTTACCCCACCTAGATGTTATTTACGAACAGTACAAAATATGAAACCAAAGAGGGCTTCGTCATCCTTGAGTAAACCCATGTACCCCTGGAGAGACGGAGCCCCTCTCGTGACCCCCTAACCGGCTTTTCTCATTATTTAAGGATGAAAGCAAAGCCGGTCAACTCAGCCATGTCTAGACCGCTACGACTTCCTTTACTTCGGGTAGCTTCTCCTTCAGTATCCGCTCAATACCCATCTTAAGGGTCATCGTAGACATGGGGCAACCGGCACAGGCGCCGGTCAATCTCAGACTGACCATCCCGTCATTGACGCCCACCAGTTCCACATCGCCACCATCAGCCTGCAAAGCAGGTCTTATCTCATTCAGGACTGCTTCCACCTTCTCGTTCATAGAATACTACCTCCCACTTATTTCAGGTTTTACGGCTTCACAACGGGTCGCGCCACGCCGTTTGTTTACCAGCCACATCTCGATATTGCCACTTCGAGCTACGATTGTCAAGTAATTCTGTAATGCCCTGCCCACAGCCAGTTTACATACCCGTTACTCGAATGATAAACTCGGAGCGAGAAGAACTGCAGAATCGGGAGGAGCGGAAAAATGTCTAGTGCCCTTGACGGTATCAAGGTCGTTGATGTATCTCAGGTAGCGGCAGTGCCCGTGGCAGCCAGGCACCTGGCCGATTTCGGGGCGGACGTTCTGCATATCGAAAACCCAACAACGGGGGATTCCTGGCGTATCTACCAGGCCGGCCAAGACACCGGCAGGGCAGGTGCACCATCGGAAATAAACTACAACTGGGAAAACTTCAATCGCAACAAAAGAAGTGTAACCGTCGATATCTCGCAGAAGGGCGGCCAGGAGGTCATCTACAAATTCATTGAGGAGGCAGATGTATTCCTGACAAACCTGCGGCCTTTCGAGTTGAAAAGATACAATCTCGAATATGAAATCCTTGATAAGCTCAATCCGAGGTTGATATACGCTGCCCTTACCGGTTTTGGTAAGAAAGGCCCGGAGAAGGACGCCCCGGCCTATGACGCCACCGCCTACTGGTCACGGTCAGGTATACCTCACATGTTTACCCGGCCAGGTATGACCCAACCGGGTTTCCGCCCGGCCTTCGGTGATAATATGGCCGGAATGGCACTGGCCTACGGTGTAATGACTGCACTTTATGTACGCGAAAAGACCGGGAAGGGCCAAGAAGTAGGCGTAGCCCTGCTCCATGCCGGGCTTTACCAGCTTGGCTTCGATATTGCCGGAGCCCTGGCCACCAGACTAGACTACAACGACTGGTGGGACGAACCTCCCCCAGAAGTTGTCGCTGCCGCCGAGGCAGGGTTCGCCCCGGCAAGGGCCTTCTACAGAAGCAAGGCCCCCAACCCTCTATCCGGGCGTTATACGACCAAGGATGACAGAGTCATTACGATAGTTGCCCTGCAACCCGACCGCTACTGGGGAATGTTCTGTCGGGCCCTTGGCCTGGCGGAGCTGGAGAATGACCCCAGGTTCAACACAATCGAGGGCAGAGAGGAAAATAACGCCGTCCTTTACCCGATTCTTGATGAGGCCTTTGCCAGCAAGACACTGGACGAATGGAAAATTCTCCTGGAGGGAATCCCCTACGCAGTGCACCAGAACCTTCACGAGGCAATCAATGACCCCCAGGCCAGGGCTAATGACTTCTTTGTAGCCTTTGACCACCCGACGCACGGTCGTCTCGAAGTACTGGCCAATCCGGTCATGCTCAGCGAGACACCGGCAACGATAAGAATGGCAGGCCCGGAGTTCGGGCAGCACACCGAGGAGGTCCTTCTGGAGTACGGGTACACCTGGGATGATATCGCCCGGTTCAAAGAGCAGGGCATTATCGCCTAGTAGTTATCGGCATACCTTATGCACCCGGGTTGACCACACGCCCGACGAACAGTATTGTACCGGTCTCAATATCGCGAATCAGGAAGATAAACGGGTGGTCGATAGTAACCTCAACGGGTTCTGCCGGCATCGCTGTTAGCTCCATTATCACCGCCGTGGCGGCCGCCGCTTCCGTACCAGCCTCGTCCACGGATACAAATGCCTTGTGGATAACATCGGCTATATGCAGGTCGCGTACACCCGTCATACCGGAGAAGTCGGCAGCATCCGTGAAGGCAATAGGCATACCCATCGCAGCCAGGGCCTGTTTCAGACCGAATTCCGACTCGAATTCGAACTTGGGCATCGTCAGGGCGACCTCCTGCGAATCCAGGTCTTCTATAATAGCAGCTACCAGCTCGGCATCCAGAAGGCCTTCAAACACCTCGAACTGTCCCTCCTCAGGAAGCAGGATTACCATTGACAATTCGTGACCATCGTATGGCAGCTCGACTGCCTGGTAACCGTCACCCCCAGTATATCCAAAAGATTCCGTCTGCCTCATCAGCGGCACAGTCACCTCGCCCCCGTCGAGCAGGTAGAAAGGACCGTTATAGGTGGCCTCTTCTTCGAAGGGGTACTCCCACGCCGCGTTGAAGTAGATGGCGTTGGTCAGGACGAGTCGCGTAAGTACAGTGATGATACCCTGTGGAATCAGGTCCTCGATGCGACCCTCCGTCTGGTCGCTGACCCAGTCATTGATGGTAACGCGGGACTTCTCAGTCTCATTGATAAAGTCAACCAGTCGCAGCCCGGCACCGTAGTTCTCTGCCAGGACATCGAGGAACTCATCAAGGAAAGCATAGTCTTTCTGACCCCAAATTGCGTTGACAATATTCAGTCGGAAGCCCTGGTCATCCTTACCCTCAGCGCCTTCGCCACGCTGGGCGAGCAGGATATCCAGGCTGTTGAACGCCGGGTGAAGGTCTTCCTGCGCCAGCAGGAACTTCAGAGTCTCGGCCATTTGCTGTTCGGTCTCACCACGGGCACCGGCATACGTCATCGCCAAGGCTATGGAGATGCTATAGGGAGAATAGAACAGGTTGCCTTCCTCATCCCTGAGTGTCTTATAGAGGTCAAAGGCAAAGGCACAATTGCCCTCAACGAGCAAATCCAGGTCGGTTTCGGGTACATCCGGGGAGGTTATCCGCTCCTTTCCTGAGCGCAAGACCTCGCCCAGAGAAGCAGGTCCACATGCTGTCAAGCCCAGTAGTATCATCACTATGACGGACAAAAACAATTTCTTCATCGCAGATACCTCCTCAGACCCTGACGAGAACATCAGGCATTATCATTTCTGCATCCATACTTTGTCAGATTATACGATACACGTCGGTAAGTATCACAAGGTTACTCATACCGCTTCACCATACGCGTATGCAGTCAGACGTGTTACAGAACTAAGGTACCACCCCACGTGAACGAAAGTAATCTACCCGCAATCAAGGCGCACGGTTAGAATGTACTTAAAGATAACCTGACCTAACTGTGTGTCAGGAGGTAGTCTTATTTGTTTGTTTGGCAAAGGCACCCGAGACAATACGTAAAGCCACTCAAAGACTGGCTCAGGGGCAGCGAAAAAGGGATAAGCACGATTGAGGTCCTGCTTGGCATCGTTATCCTCGGGCTGGTGAGTGTTTGCTTTCTTGGCAGTGTTGGCACAGGCACACAAGCGACCGTCGTAACCAGAGAGCAGTCCATTGCAGAGAGCCTGGTACGCAGCGAAGCCGAGTACGTTAAAGGGTGCGCATACCAATATGATGCCTCGGAGTATCCAGTCGACCCGACACTCACCCTGCCGGCAGGATGGACAGTGCCAACCTATGTTGAACCGGTACACGCCAGCGACGACGGCTTACAAAAAGTGACCATCACCGCTGAGTACCAGGGCGAAACCGTCCTCTCAATCGTTATCTATAAGGTGGCCAGATGAAAAGTGAAAAGGGTTACTCCCTGATTGAACTGCTTATAGCCGTCAGTGTTTCCGCCATGCTTGCCGCCGGTGCGAGCATGACCACCTTCCAGATTTTCAGGGGCTCCAAACAAAACAGCGACTGGAATGTGGCGGTCCGCCAGGCCCAGAGTCTTGGCCAGTGGGTCAGCCAGGACGCGCTGATGGTAAACACCATTGAAATCGGTGATGACCCCGGTACTAGTGATGTTGAGTTCATTTCCCTGTTCTGGAAAGACTGGGAGAACGGGAACACCTATGATACACGCTACCTGTGGTTTGATGCGGAAGACTCGCTGAAACAGCTAACAAGAAAACAGGTCACCCGTGACATGGATGGCGTGGAAATTGATAACAAGTCATTTCTGGTAGCAGACAACGTCTACACGGCTACTCTTACACCTGAAACCAATTCTTGGAGATTGACTGTGGAAACGCGCTCCGGGAGCAGAAGCGTGACCAGAGAATACGAAATCAGTAAAAGGCTGCAGGAATAGGTGCCGTCACCATGACTAAATTGTTCTCCAGTTTACGAAAAGGCGAAGAGGGCGTAACCCTCCTCATTGTCCTGCTGATGATGACGGTTGGTAGCTTGCTCATCGTACCTACCCTCAGCTTCATCTCCACCAGCATCCAGACGGGGGAGGTCTTTGAAGAAAAAGTAGAAGCCCTCTATGCCGCCGAAGCGGGGGTGGAAGACGCCCTCTGGAGGATGGCCAATAACAAGCCGTCATCTTTCCCATACTCCTATGAACTTACCGACATTAACGGCATGACCGTGAGTGTCGTTATTAACGCCGTAGAAACTATTGCCGGGCAGGATGTAGGCACTGGCGGCGTGCACGATGATTATCTAATTATAACGAAGTCAGTCGTCTATAATGATGGTATCTACGACTATACACTCAGCGTAAACAACGACGGCACTGGAAATGTGAAGGTTGAAATGATACTGATTGATCTCCCGCCGGGGCTCGGCTATGTCTGGGACTCAACCGGTGGCGACCTCTATGGTGATAATCCGGCAGTAATAGGCGATAGCAGCACGGGTATAACGCTGTTCTGGGAGTTCATACCACCCTACCCGACCATCCCCGAAGAAGCAACACGAATACACACCTTTCAACTGAGCTCATTAACCGAGATATCCGGAGCCGAAGGCCACGGCTGTGTCAAGGCAACACGACAGGATGTTGGTACCGTGTGGGACTCAGATAGCCATCCTTATTCAATTACTGCTCAGGCTAAGGACGCTACTGACACCGTGGTGAGTACAATCAGGACGGGTTTCTGGGAGGCCGGGATAATAAGCATTACCTGCTGGCAGGTGAACCCATAACACAAATCCTCTTGAAAAATTTATAGGGAGGCAACAGATGAAAAAATTTATGGCAGTCCTGGTGGTTCTGGCACTATTAACACTGGCTGCCGGGGGATGTGACGAACTGGACAAGCTGCTGGGCTCATCGGATAGTTCGACCGGTTCGACGGGAGAGGACGTAAACTTCCGACTGCTTATCAGTGACGAGGCCAATGCTATTGGCGACTTTCAAGAGTTGCTCGTGACTATTACCAGTATCGGCGTGCATCCGGCAGGTGAGTCTGCTTCCTGGGAAGAGATTATTCTTGACCCGGCGGAGACGGTAGACCTGGTACTGCTACAGGATACCAACGCCACGGCGATATGGAGTGGTCATCTTGATGATGGTACATACACTAAGGTCTTTATTTACGTGAGCGACGTTGAGGGAGTCCTGAATGAAGACATCGAAGGTGAATATACCGTGAAGCTACCCGGCGGGAAGATGCATATTTCACAGCCCTTCGAGGTTACTGCCGGCGAGGTTACTGAGTTCGTCTACGATATCACCGTCGTTAAAGCCGGGAAAAGCGGACAATATATAATTCAACCACAGATTTCCGAAAGCGGACCTGATAAAGATTTCGAAGAGGTTGAATGAAAAGAATCACCGTACGCTGACTGTTATAAGTACAATAAAAGGGAGTCCCGGTTACGGACTCCCTTTTTTGATGTCTGAATACTTGCCGTTATGCTAGGCGAACTGCAGTATCAAGGCTACCTCTTCTTGATTCCCGGAAACCTTCGTAACGCGTCCTGAATCTCGTACTTCGGAGGAGCCCCCATTATTCCAGGCTTCCATTACTTTCCGAACATTTGGCAAATTCTGCAATAGTGGCAATAAATCGGTAGGTTTCTCCAGGGACAGCATCACCTCGATTCTATCTTTATCCCGCTCCGTTTCTCCCTGTATCTTTACTCCAGGAGCCCGGGACAGGTGGCTACGGAACAGCTGCATCCATGTATCCTTAACACTGCGGGGTATGATTATGGCTACGTCGCCGCTGTAGAGACATTCATTGGCCTCGACCATATCAGTGTCTGTCGAATTCGGTACAGTGGCAGCCTCGTACTTTTCGGATTTAGGTCTGTCCGCAGTTCTGGATAGTTCACTGGCAGTTTCATCATCGGCCTCAGCTTTCGGTGCAGGCGCGCCATCGCTCTTTCGCAGTCCGGTGGAAATCCCGTGGAGACTAATCAGGTCGGGAACTGCCTTTTCAATGTCAGTTTCCTTTCGTGATTCATCAGATAGTCCTGTATCGGCAGTCTCGACCTCCGGCCTCAACGGTTGCTCCGTGGACCGTGCAGCACCCGTTTGCCACTTATCAAGGCGTTCCTCTGCTGCCGTCTCAACTGCTTCACCTATCTGCGTTAAATTATCGGCAACCGCTTCTCTGGCACTCTGAAGGGCCTCCTGAATAGCCGCCACGAGAATTTCATGAGTACTATCGATGGATGAAATACCGCTCTCCCTCACCCGGTCAATCATCAATACAGCCTGCCGTCCGGCTTCCTCAGCCGCCTGGGTCCTCTTTTGCCGAGCTTCTAATTCCGCTTGCTTTTTAGCATAATCAGCCAGCCGTCTAGCCTGCGATATCGACTCCTCCATCGTCTTTGCTGCCGCCTGTAAAGCGGAAAACTGCTCAAGACGCTGGAAAGCATCTTCACTCGAACCGGTGGCTGCCTTTAAGAATTCGACTACGTCAGCCGGATCAATGCCTTTCTCGACAGTATGAAATTCCCTGCCAAGCAGTTTCACGCGAGTGCTCTCCTTCGTTTCTTGCGACTTTGATTCTTCTTGTGAATCAGTTCTATATCTCGAATCTACCAAACTCATATTCGTATTCTATGCTCACATGCCCGGTATGTGAATAGTACTTTGGGTCTCAGTCAGACAATCAAAGGTACTGTCATAAATGAGACCCTGGAACCGGCAAAACACCAATCCTATCTCTGTTCAATTTGTATCCGGCTCTACCATTACTATTTCACAAGCAGCGAAGCTTACAGGAGAAGGGGTACATCGGAAGACCTATCAAGCTCTACAATGAACATGGGGTGCTTCGATTTCTTCGAGATCTTTTGTAGCAACTTCATTGGCCCTTTTTCCGTAGATTCGCCGTCAGCCTGACCTTCAAATACTT
>SMTZ1_10008137_pt1 | contig 10637 bp, 11 predicted proteins | sample DeeMarSWOR136_30_FD_25667 | JGI IMG/M metagenome (IMG submission 25667) | reverse complement strand
ATAAAAGAATTATCATTGCAACAGACCGTCTGAGTGCATTTGATAGGGTAATAACAACTATTCCATTCAAAGGGCAAATGTTAAATCAAGTTTCATCCTTTTGGTTTGAAAAAACTAAGAATATTGTTACAAATCACATTATTGATGTCCCCGATCCTAATGTTTCTGTTGTTCATCAGTGTGAAACAATTCCAGTTGAAATAATTGTAAGAGGATTCTTAACTGGGAGTATGTGGCGTGATTATAATAATGGAAAACCAACTTCTGGTATTATGCCCCCCAAAGGAATGAAAAAAAATCAGAAATTCAATGAAATAATAGTTACACCATCGACTAAAGCAGAATCAGGGCATGATATTTATCTATCAAAAGAAGAGATCCTAAAGCAAGGAATGGTTAATCAAGTTGTTTATGAACAAATGGAAGAAGCTGCTCTTAAATTGTTTAAATTTGGACAAAAATTTTGTGAAAAAAATGGTCTTATATTAGTTGACAGTAAATATGAATTTGGCTTAAAAAAAGGAGAATTAATGGTAATTGATGAGATTCATACTCAAGACTCGTCTCGATTCTGGATCCTCGATACTTATAACAAAAAGTTTGAAAAAGGAGATGATCCAGACATATTAGATAAAGAAATCTTTCGAGGATGGCTTATGGAAACTTACCCAAATATTTTTCCCAATATTAAACCGGATGAAAAAATTCCTCCAATATCAGAAGAAATTAAAATAGAATTAACAAAAAGATATATGCGAAGCTATAAAAAGATTACTGGGAAAGAATTTAAAGCAGAAATTTCAGATGTTAAAAAACGTATTTATGAAAATTTAAAGGAATCGAATTATTTATAGCAGTTAAGAAAAATTTAAATAATAATAGATAGTATCTTTTCGTATTATGTTGAATTTAATTCTTTTATTTTTTAATATCACTTTGTATATCCTCAGTTTTGTGTTTCTAATCTTAGACCTTGAAAGTTATCAGAAAGAAAAAAATGAGGATTCAAACAGAACATTTATACCTAAACGAAGTAAGTATGCTTTATTATTTGGTCTACTTGCTTTAGTGGTATCAGTAATTATTAGTATAGGTTATGTATAACTCATAACTAGGAGTTAGAGGGTATTAAATGCATTGTATACGTTCAGTTTTATAATTCTGATTTTTATTTTAACTAAAATTTATAGTCTTGAAATTTTTGATTTTAGCTTGATTTAATTGCTCAAATTAAGTTAAGGATCATTAAGTTCTTGCCGTTTTTGTCGAGGAGCATTATTTTTAAGTTAATAAGAATTAATAAAAATATATACAACTTTCTTCTCATAAATGCCTCTCCAAGAATTTGAAGTGGAAATAACTTTAATGAATAAACCAGCAGCGAGAGATCCAATAGGTGAAACTATTCAAAAAGATCTTTTAGCTAAAAAAGGTTATGATATTGTATTTAATGTCCGTTCAGGACAATTTTTAAGAATTAATTTAAAAGCTGCTGGTGAAAATGAAGCTAGGAAAATTGTAGAAAAAATGTGCAATGATCTAAGAATTTTTAATCCTGTAACTCAAAACCTAACTATTTTAAAAGTAGCAAGATCATGAGTATTAAAATAGCAGTCATACAGTTCCCAGGCGCTAATTGCGATTTGGATACTGTGCATGTTTTAAATAATGTAATAAATGTAGAAGCTGATCTAGTCTGGCATAACCATTTTAAAGAAACACATTATGATAGTGTAATATTACCCGGTGGATTCGCATTTGGAGATTATTTAAGAGCGGGAATCATTGCTGCCCATAGTCCGGCGATTGATCAAGCAAAAATAATGCTAAAAGATGGAAGACCTGTAATTGGTATTTGTAATGGTTTTCAAATATTGACAGAGGCTCAATTCCTTCCTGGAGCACTGTTACAAAATGACTGTCTCAAATTTGTTTGTAAATGGGTTAATCTCAAAGTTGAAAATAACACAACTGCTCTTACTAATCAAATGAAAATTGATGATGTGCTCGCGATTCCTATTGCTCATGGAGAAGGTCGTTATTATACTGATAATATGAAGGAATTAGAAGACAACAACCAAATTGTTTTTAGATATTCTACTGAACAAGGAGAATTAACTCAAGAAGCCAATCCAAATGGGTCTTTAGCAAATATTGCAGGAATATGCAATTTAGAGCAAAATTGCATTGGTTTAATGCCTCACCCCGAACGAGCATCCGAAACTATATTAAGTCCAAAAAGTACTGATCATGGTAAATTATTTTTTAATTCTATGATTGAGTTTATTAAACGGAGGATTTCTTAATGACAAAAGTAAGTATTAATGGAGAGGAAGCAAATATAGAGATGACAAATGAGGAATTTGAAAAAGTTAAAAATTTATTAAATAGAGAACCAAATATTACTGAATTGGGCATGTTTGATGTCATGTGGAGTGAACACTGCTCTTATAAATCCTCACGTCCAAAATTAAAACTATTTGAGGATGCTGAAGCAAATTATAATTATGTTCTGGCTGGTCCTGGACAAGATGCAGGTGTAATTGATATTGGAGATGGCTATGCCCTAGCATTTCGCATAGAATCTCATAATCATCCTTCAGCAATTGAACCATATCATGGAGCAGCTACGGGAATTGGAGGAATAATCAGAGATATATTATGTATGGGTGTTCGCCCCATCGCTTTACTAGACCCATTGAGATTTGGACACTTAAAAGATAATCCACATTCTCAATGGTTATTTAAATATGTTGTGAAAGGTATTGCGGATTATGGCAATTGCACCGGAATACCTACTATCGGGGGGGAAGTTGAGTTTGATGATAGTTTTGAAAGTAACTGCTTAGTTAATGTTGCATGCATAGGATTAGGAGCAATAGAGGATTTTAAGCATGCTCCAAGCAGAGCGTATAATCCAGGTGATTATGTTGTTCTTATGGGAGGTTCTACAGGAAGAGATGGGATTCACGGGGTAACATTTGCATCTCGTACTTTAACTGAAATGTCTGAAGCAGATCGTCCAGCAGTACAAATTGGGGATCCATTTACTAAAAAAATGATAATAGAAGCTACTTTAGAAGCTGTAAAGACAGGTTTTATAAGAGGATTAAAAGACCTTGGAGGTGGAGGATTAACTTGTGCGACCAGTGAATTAACTGGCGATGGAAATACTGGAGCTGACATTGATTTGAGAAAAATATTTACAAGAGAACCCGGAATGAATTCTTATGAAATAATGCTTTCTGAATCACAGGAACGTATGGCTTTCATAGTAAAACCAGGTGGATTAGAGACTGTTCTTGACATATTTAAAAAATTTGAAATGTCTTTTGCTGTGATTGGGAGAACTAATGACTCAAAAGTACTTAAGATATTTGATGATAATAACCTTGTTGTGAATATTCCTTCAAAAGCTCTTTCTAAATCACCCACATTTAAGCGGCAAGAAAAAAGACCATCATATCTGGATAGATTAATAGCCCAGAAAACACCAAAACCCTCATTAGGATTAAAACACATTATCTATAAATTAATAGCCTCTGAAAATATTTGTAGTAAAGAATGGATTTATCGGCAATATGATCATGAAGTTGGAGTTAGATCAGTAGTAAAGTGTGGCGATGGAGATTCAGGAGTTCTAAGAATAATCGGTACGGATAAGTTTATATCGGCGAGTGTGGGCGTAAATTCTAAACATTGCTTTTTAGATCCTTATGAAGGAGCGAAAGGAGGTTTGGTTGAAGTGTGCGGAAATGTAATAGCAAATGGAGCAAAACCAATGGCAATGGTGAACTGTTGTAACTTTGGGAATCCTGAAATTCCAGAGTCTTTTTGGTATTTTTCTAAATCTGTTGAAGGTATGAATGATTTTTGTAGAAATTTGAGAATCCCAATAGTGGGAGGGAATGTTTCTTTTTATAATGAAGATGAAGTTAAAAAAACAGCAATTAAAGCAACTCCTATTATAATGATGGTAGGGCTTATTGAAGGTGAAGAAAATATTATCACATTACCATTTAAGAAAGTAGGGAATGATATTCTACTCATTGGAGAAACTAAAGCAGAATTGGGGGGCTCAGAGTATCATTCAGTTATATATAATCTTGAAGGAGGAACACCTCCTAAGGTAGATGAATCAAAAATTAAAGCCACTTGGGATTTTCTTTTTGAATTATATAAAAGAAAATTTATAAAAGCGAATCATGATGTAAATAAGGGTGGCATTATTGTCAGTATTATTGAAATGTGCTTTAGAAACAATTTAGGGGCATTTTTAGATTTTTCAGGCACAATTAATCAAGAGCTTCGAGATGATGAATTTCTATTCAGCGAATCAGTTGGAAGATTCATTATTGAAACAGATCCAGAGGACTACGAATCTATATTGGAAATTTCAAAACAATTTAGTCTTGATATTAAAAAAGTTGGTGTCCTAAATGTTAATCCTGAAATTAATGTTAAAGGATTAAAATCACAAAGTTTTAAGCTGAATGTAGAGAAAATGAAAAATTTATTCGATTCAACAATTCCAAACTTAATGGAAATTTAACTTTTTTTAATAAAAAAATAAATTTTATAATGGAAATTATTTTAATATTCCATTGAGAATTTCAGTACGTTCCTATACAACAATTTTAAATTAAAACCATAAATTTGAAATATTTTTGTAATTTTTTAATAATTGGACTATAAAGTATGGAATAAATAAATATTATTCGAAATCATAACAAGGATTCCAATCATGAGTGTTCGATGTCGTGCTTGTATAAAATGTAAGACATATATTGTTATTCATCCAAATAATCCTATTAATCAAGTAGAAATTAAGACTTTTGAAAAAAAACATTTAGGTCATACTATAGTGACCGTAGATTTTAATGAAATAAGGGGTAGTTATAGTTCTTCGAAAAATCATGAAACTGAAGCTACTCAGCAAATAGAATAATCTCTTTCTTATTTAAAATGTAATAAAAAAATAAAAATTTAGATTTAAATTAGTTATTGTTCTACCTGTGTACCACACCATTTACAGAACTTTTCTGTTCCTGTAAGTTTACTTCCGCATAATGAACATGTTTTTGCTGTTGCAGGAGTAGTTATTGAAGGAACACCAACTTGTCTTCCTTCTATTTTTCCTCCACATTTGGGACAAAATTTTGAATCTGGTTTTATTGAGGCGTTGCAGCGTGTACAAGTAAGTTCTTTTTTAGCAGGCTCAGTATCTGAAGGAGTGGTTTTATAAGGTGATATTTTTTTTTGTTCTGGTGTTGTTGGTGCCTTTAGCTTTAATTTTTTCTGCCCTCTTCTGGCAACGACAGCAGCTATTAGTATAATGACGACAACAACAAGAACTATTACTAAGATCCATGAAATACCAACCCATCTCTCTTGATATGTCACACCAGTATCGTAAGTTACATCAAAAGTAATTGTAGTTGATTCATCAGGGGAATTCATTGGATCAAAATATACGAAAAAATACCAATTTCCTGGACTTGGAACCGAAAACGTCCCAGAATGTGAAGTTACTCCTTCTTGTGTTTCATATGTTCCAATAAAGTTAGGTACATTTGTAGCAGTATAATTTATTGTATAATCTACATCAAGAGGAGAGACTCCATCATTGTACCATACAACATAATAATCTTGAGTAGCAGGAATATTATATAATCCGCTTCCTTGATTATTATTCTCAATACTTACTGGAAATAGTGGAGATCCTGCTTGAAGCCAACTATAGAGGTCGTAAGCATCCGCGATAAAAAAGTCTAGGTTCGCACTTGAGTTATAATCATATAAAATTGAGGAACCTGCTCTTAGAAATAACCATTCAGTTATATAGGCATCAGGACTTAGAGTTTCTGAATTCAAGACATCAATATATTTGGTTGTAGTAGGTAGATTTTCAAAGGGTTGATTCCAGAGAGCAAACGTTATCTCGCTGGATAAAGAGATCACTGAGAATTCGATATCTCGACCTGACTCAATATATTCATATTCATACCAAAATTCATTGAAATATAATGTCTCTGTAGATCGATAATTAACATAACCATTAGAGTCTGCATTAGTGAATGGGAACCATAATGCTACGCCAGCAAAAGGAAGAATTACCAATGCTAGAATAATGAAGAATAGTATTCCTCCACCAACATACGCAGGACTATAATACCAAGATCGATAATAATGCCCTGCCCACCAAGGTGAATACCACCATCTCCAGTACCATGGTCGATGATACCACCAATATGGTCTATAATACATATGATGGGGACGGTAATATCTATGTGTATAGGGCCCCCTAGGTGATCTTGATACTACTCTATTTGCGCCAGTTCTTCCAAATGGTCTTCCGCCTCCACGGTATGGAGCTCTGAATCCTCCACCAAAGCCACCTCCCCGAAATCCTCCGCCTCTAAATCCTCCACCAAAGCCACCTCCCCGAAATCCTCCGCCTCTAAATCCACCACCTCTAAATCCACCACCACGCGGCATTTTTTATTTTGACACCTCACTACTTTTGACCTCAGACTCCTCTATACCCCTGAAAATATAATCCCTATTGATTGCTAATAGTAATAATACCATCGATATAATCGATAAGGTTAATCCTATGGGATCTATAGATATGAGGGGTTGTGGAGTCTCAAGTGTAAAAGCAATACCAAATAAAATCCATTCAAAAGCCATAAAGAAAACTGCTAAACTAGGTATTATAGTTCTTATAATCCAACTTGTCTGCAAATTTCTTGTATCAGAAAAACTTGTATAGATAATTGAAAATAGTCCTACTATGCCGAAAATCAACATTAAAATACTAAATACATCAATAGTAATCCATATTGGATCATTTAAATTCAAAAAAGGTTGCATGACTCCAGCACCTCGTACATCAAATAGGGTGAAGAATAATATTGGGTCTTCCAACATTGGTCCCACGCCAAGTAAACTCATCAGATTACTATAAAAACCTGTAAAAAAACCAAAAATCCCCGCTAAAGGTAAAAGTATCCCTAGAGTGAAGGCTATAATAGCACAAGCGCTCGCAAACCAGAATTCAGCAACTTTAGTATTTCTAACAGGAATAAGACCAATTTCATCAAAAGTTTGATCAGGAATGAAACTCCAGCAGTCATGAATAGAACACACCCCTATGAGTTTCTCCTTTTCAACTACTGGTACTACATTTACGTTTAAATTTTGCATCCTTTTGAACGCATCAGCTACAGGTGTATCTAAATTTACTGGATTTATTTTATACATTGTAGAAATGACTTTTTCAGTTTTCACATCTTTGCCTTCAGCTACAGTATTTTGTACGATGTCAAAATCTGCAATAACTCCTAGAACATTTTGATTTTCTCCCTCAACAACGACTAAATCTGGAACTCCTAATTCTTTCATCTTTTTTGCTGCTTCTTGAATAGTTGCATTTGAGTCGATTACTCCATATTCATCATCAATGACTAGATCTCGAACAAAATATTCTTTTAAAGCCATGGATTAAACATCCTATTTTTTTTTAGATTAATTTTTATGAGGAATACGCGAAATAGAATATATAAATCTTTTTGTTAAAATGTGGTACTCAATTAAGAAAAAGTAAAGTAAAAATCGGACTGTTTATCTTTATTATAGGGTAATTTAAAATTGAATATGTTAGTTCAACAAAATTAATATCATTCTTGAGAAGGTAATTCAACCGAGCTTAATAATATCTCGTAATAAACTGAACGACTCAAGAATTAAATATGGTTTAATCGTCGATTTAGTTGAATTATATAGGTTTCCTTTTCCAGTTTTAACTAGAATTCCTTTAATTCCCGCGTTAAATGCTCCTTGAATGTCAGATTCAAGATCATCACCAATAACTATAACTTCATCAGGATTGAGATTAGTTTTTTCTAAAGCTTGTAGAAAATATTCTTTTGAGGGTTTTCCAAATATTTTTGGAATAATATTAGCAGCTTTAGCAATCATATATACAAATGAGCCAGTATCAATTACTGGTTCTCCTTGACGGTCAAGATAATATATATTTCCTTGAGTTCCAAGAAGTTTTGCTCCATTAAGTACGTATTTAAATGCTATGTTTAAACGATTGACATCCCAGTCATCATGAAAATCGCCTATTATTACAAAATCGGGGATCTCTGTGTTTTTTACTTGTTTAAATTCTTGAAATTCCTCTGCAACTTCCTTTGTAGTAACAAGAAAATTCTTTTTTTTTGGAAATTTCGATAAATATTCTTTCATAGCTATAATTGGAGTAAATAATTCATCCTTGTTTATGGAAAATCCATATTCCTCTAAGGCTTTTAGTATGGTGTTTGGAGTTTTACTATCTGTGTTTGTTAAAAAAAGTAATTTTAGGCCTGCTTCTCGAAGTTTAGATACAGTTTCAATTGCATTAGGAATTGGTTTTCCTTTAAAATAAAGAGTCCCGTCGAGATCTATTAAAAGCCCCTTGACAAAATTCAAATTATTTTTTTTTACCATTATTAATATAAAACAAAATGGTTCATTAAAGGATTATCAAGATAATTATAAATAAGTGAATTTTTTTTTTTCCTTATATGACTCAAAATACTGAGAAGTCCAATTTTTTTTTCATAAAGCATATAAAAGGATTAAGTAAGATTCTATTGATAGTTTGGATAATAATTATCATTTCTGGGTTTATAACTCTAATTTTAAGCATTGTAAATCTAAATTTTGGATATGTTTGGCTTATATTCTTTTCAAACATTCTCTCGCTAATCCCTTATGCCTTAATGTTCTTCCCAACACTTCATATATTCATAATTTTAAGTGATATTATTAAGGATAATAAATTTGAGGGAGACTCTAAGATGGTTAAAGCATTTTTGACTCAATTCCTAATTGCTATTATAACATCGATATTAATCGTTATAGTTTTTGGAGGATCAAATTTAACAACAAACTTTATAGTTGAATTCTACGCTCTGGTCAGCCTTTGGATTTTTTTTATCTCGTTGATTGCTTTTCTAATATATGTTTTCTATTCATATTTTGGAGAAGCATAAACTTCGTGAAAGCTTAGTTTCACGTTTTATATACTATATATTGATATTATCTCAATAATATCATATCAATATAAACTAAATTATTCTACTTAGAAAAAGAATTTTACAGATAAATTATAGACAAATCTTTAACAAATCAATATTTTCTTAAGATTGTTGAATATTCGATTTTAGAGGTATTTAAAATAATACTCAGTAGTCTAACTATCCAAATTTATTAATATTATAAATAAAAATTCCTATATGTAGCCATTGAAATAAAAAGAAATTTCAATAAAAATATTTATATAGGTGTGTTTGCTTATCTTAAATGATATTCGATTTATGATATATCGAAAACTGAATATTGGTAAGGTTAAAAAATATGTTTTTTGGCAAACGATTTAGTGGTCATCATGGTGGACTTTTTTCAGGATTAGATATTCTTGTACTTTCAATAATTAGGAATCGAGAGGGAATTTCAGGATATGAAGTAAGTCAAGAGATTAATAAAAAATTTAAACCCCTATGGAGAGCTTCACCTGGAACAATATATCCTTTATTAAATAGATTAGATGAGAAAGGTTTTGTTGTATCAGAAGAATTTATTGATGATAACAATCGTCAGAAAAAGATATATAGAATAACAAATCAAGGGGTGCGCAGATTAAAAGAAGTATTAAAAGATAATTTTGAGCAGAGTATGAATACTCTTGCAGATTACATCCGTACTGTCGTAAACGCTTGGTTACCTCATGAAAAAGCTATAAGAGGAGCCATATCATGTTTCCCGTATCATTGTGCGCCAATTCAGAAAGAAATAGATCAAGAAGATTTTTCTTTAGAAAATATCAATAGAATTGAGAGAATTATCCAGGATTTAAAATTTAGTAAAGAGAAAATCTCAACACGTTTAGACGATATCAAGAACGAAATCGAAAAATTTAAGAAAATTTTAACAAATTTAAAGATAAAAAGAGAATCAAGCACTAAACCTATTCCAATAGTAGATGATGATGAATATGAGCGTTTTTAACTTTTACCAATATTAAATTTAAAAAAAATGAGGAAGTAAAAAATCATGTGTCAAGAAAAATATTATGGACCTAAAGGATTTGCGGGTTTCTTCAACTTTGGACCTCATGAAATAGCCAAAATGAAACAAATGGCTAGACATTTCATGCACGGTTTTATGGGAAGCTATATTCCATTTAATATTGAAGATCTAGGGGATTCTTATTTGATTACAGTGCCTTTAGCAGGTCGTACAAAAGAAGAAATTAAGGTATCATTGATCAATAAGCTGAAAGATAAAAATTCTGATCAAGATTGGTGTATGCCATTCTTTAGGAAAGGCTTTTCATTTATCGATGTAGATATGGATATACCTTTACCGTCTGATGCAGATACAGAAACTCTTGTGTCTAAAATGTCAAATGGACTCTTAAAGATAACAATGGGAAAGAAACCAGCAAAAAAGATAGATATTAGTGAAAATTAAGTATGAAAGATCAAATTAAAGGGCGGAGCGCCTTAGAATTAAGTATTTAATACTTCATGGGAAGTAATATCGAAAAATCTTACTCTAAAGCACCCCATTTAATATTT
>SMTZ1_10032004_pt1 | contig 10639 bp, 14 predicted proteins | sample DeeMarSWOR136_30_FD_25667 | JGI IMG/M metagenome (IMG submission 25667) | reverse complement strand
TACACTTTGAAGCATCCCACATTCTTACTCTCCTTTTTACTAATAGTCCAGTTTTTCTAAAATGTTAGCGCATATTATACCATCATCTGAAGCTAAATCGCCAATAGAAAGTTATCAGGAATTACTTATTTCCACGCTCAGGGGCATACCTTTTGTGTCTTTACTCAGGACATCAACCTAACTAAGAAAACCACAACGCCAGCTACAAATAGGACACCACCGACAGCGATAGCGATAATCCTGTTTTTCCTTTCTGCGGCAGTTAATTCAGACCAGGGTTTTTGCTTCCTTCCTATAGAAATTCCAATAACAATACCAGCACCAACACCTACAGCTAAGCCAATTGCATATCCTTCCATTACAGTAACTCCCCTCTCTCTTACTATTATAACCCCCCACAATTTTACTTGATTCATTTGTGATTTCCCATTTTTACCTCTCGGCTTCTTGCTAATATTTTTGCTAACGAACTTTTCACCACCATAAAAAACCAAAAGTTACTTACCATATAAATCACAGCTAACCAGCCTCTTTTTGTGTGGGAGAGCCCTAGATTTTTTGTATAAAGGGCATAATGTTAAAATTAGTTATATGCCAGCGAATCTACCGCCACAGTATTTCGAGGCTGAGAAGAGATACAGGGCAGCCAAAGAGCCAGAGGAAAAAATTGCCGCCCTGCAAGAAATGCTTGCCATTATGCCCAGGCATAAAGGCACCGATAAGCTTCATGCCATGCTGAGGCAGAAGATTGCCAGGTTTTCCCAGGAGGCAGAAAGAAAGTACGCCACAGCCCGGAGAGCAGGCTTCTATATCAGCAGGGAGGGCGCCGGACAGGTAATGTTAGTCGGGCCAGCCAATGCCGGAAAATCACAGCTATTAGCGGCAGTAACCGAGGCTATTCCGGAAATAGCCGAAGATATCCAGATACAACTGGTGGATACGCCGCCCATCGGTCGCAAAGAAGTGAGAGTACTACTATCAAATGTCCTTAGAAACGCCGACCTCATTGCCATTGTAATAGACTTATCCCGGGAGCCAGTAAGCCAGTTAGAGGCAGCTCTTCAAGGGCTAAGAGAAGCCAGAATAGAGCCTTTAACAGATGATGGTACACAAGTAACTCCGGGAAGTTATCCCAGGAAGATGTTGATAGTGGGGAACAAGAACGAGCTGGCAGGTTCCAACAAGAATTGGGAGCGCTTGCGTTCACAATATGACAAGCTGTTTCCCCTGGTTTCCATTTCAGCGAGGGAAAGCGGCGGCCTGGAGGAGTTCAAAAAAGCAGTTTACCAAGCCCTGAATATCATCCGGGTTTATACCAAGACCCCCGGCAGCAAGGCCGACCTGACGGACCCTATGGTACTGGAGAAGGGCAGCACACTGGAAGAAGCTGCTGAGAGCCTCCATAAGGACTTCTATCAAAATTTGAAGTATGCTGTCGTTTGGGGCTCAGGAAAGTATGACGGGCAGAGAGTCAGCAAGGGACACGTACTTCAAGACGGCGACATAGTCGAGTTTCACATCTAGACTTGGGCAGTTATTTTCTGGCTCTAAACCGAGGACAATTTGCGCAGCGGCTAGCTTCAAAGCTCAAATGGTGGATCTGGGACAGGACATTGACTTCCTGATAGTTCACTAATCATAATAAAAACTGTAGCTTTAAATTCAGTAAGAGAGGTAAAGGGCTATCATATGTGGTTGTGGTTATATTGGCTGTTACGCTCGCTGAGCCTGAGAGGATGTCTAGTTACTGGAATTTTGATTCTAGTCATTGGCATATTGATGCTAGTTTTCCCTGATTCGATAGGCTTGATCCTTGGAATCGGCTTCACCGTGATTGTTGTGATTGGTGCGCTAGACGCCCTAAGAAGAAGGTAACGCCACGTATGTAGCCATTACTGAATTAGTCGCTCCCATATCTTATCTGAACTCGTACCTATGATAAATAGGAATTATAACTTTCAGAGCTTAGACGATGAACTCAAGACAACCTATTGACTTTATGACATTTCCTTAATCATAATAGAAGCTGTAGCTCTAACTTCATCAAAGGAGGTAAAAGACTATCATGCTTAGAATAACTGGCTTGTGGATGGGGATAATAGCAATTGTTATTGGAATATTAATTCTAGCTGCACCCTCAGCGATACAATGGATCCTGGGAATTGGCTTTATCGTGGTTGGTTTATTAGCCATCCTGAGAAGGTAATGCTGCGCATATAGCCATTACTGCGTTGGTCGCTCTCATAGCTTGACCGAACTCGTACCTGCAATAGACAGGAATTATACCTTGCAGCCCTTCCTCGACAATATCTCGGCGAAAGAGAGGCTAAGTCCAGTTATCAGTTTTTTGAGGTATTTGACCACTATCCTAACATTTATGATTGTGTTCCCAACCAAATCGAAGGCACGGTAAATTTACCAGATTCTAGTGGTTAATAAACTATTGTGTCACTTGATATTCACGTTATTTACCAAAGTGGCCAAATTTTCCGCCAGGGCCTCAATATATTCCCTGTTTTCCAGCTTCGCTCGCCACTCTGACGGAATGGCTTCTATGCCGAGATATGCCCCGGAAATAGCCCCTGCCATGGCTGCTATAGTATCGGTATCACCGCCCAGGCTTATAGCGTAAATGACGGTATCTTTATAGGATTGAGCCTGCCTCAGGAAGCAATAGATAGCCGTAGGCACTGACCTTGGTGCCTCTATACCATTCCCCAGCACGGTGACCACCTCCGCTTTATCTTGTTCGCCAAGCAACTCCCTTATTTGGGCTACTTTTTCCTTGTATAACTGATCCTGGATGAAATTCTCGAGCCCGGAGATAAAAGCCTCCTTGTCAATATGTTCATCTGAAGGCGTGTTGAGGGCCAGGGCTACAGCGCAAGCCTGAAGTGCCGCTCCTTCCTTGCCCAACTCGTGAGAATGAGTGATGGAGCTTGACTGGTAAGCGATCTCCCTTAGCTTTTCCGGGTTATGGGAATATAGAAGCCCTACCGGCGCTACTCGCATGGCTGAGCCATTTCCGAAAGAGCCACCCCGGTAAAGTCTATCTGCAGCGCTATACCATGCCTCGCCGCTCTTTATCATCCCGAAAATTCTGGGTGGTCCTGGCCCATAGCCGCGCCACGGCTCAGCCTCATAATTTTTTATGAAAGTATGAACCATGTGTTTTCCATCGAAGCCCTTGCTTTCTATCAGGGATTCGGCAATGCCAATGGTCATGTGAGTATCATCGGTGTAAATTAGCTGCTCCGCCCTCTCAGCAAGGGAAACGATATCCTCGCTTCTGAACATTCCCCTGCCTTCCCACCCAGCACCCAAAGCATCGCCGACTGCAGTCCCTACCAAGCACCCGAGGAATTTCAATTCTAGTTTTACTTTATGCACATCACTCACTGCTCCATGAAAATGTACTTCCAGATAGTTGCAATTTTTTCAGTGTATTATTATACTTAAATTGCCGGTTACAAGCGTAGGTTATCACGTACCAGTGAAAGCTCTTCCGGGCTAATTTGTGAACGTTGGATGACCGAAACTCGAGCCAAGTATTATTAAGAAAGGAGGTCATCCAATGGGATATGCAGACAAGGAGCTACAATGTTCTGATTGTGGTGCCACATTCACCTTTACTGCTGAGGAACAGGAGTTCTATGCTGGCAGGGGATATACTAATGAGCCCAAGCGTTGCCCACCTTGCCGTGAAGCAAAGAGAGCCCAGTATAATAACTCCAGAGGTTACAGAGCTAGCCGCCAGATGCATCCTGCAGTATGTGTTGAGTGCGGCAAAGACTGTGAAGTGCCCTTTGAGCCACGAGAGGGCAGGCCAGTATATTGCAGTGAATGCTACAACAAGATTAAATTGAGCAATCGGCAATAATTTAATGTAACTGGATTCAAAGGGGGGCTGGAGCCAAACTCAGCCCCCAAGATTCAGCAGCAGAAAGATTTAGTGTGTTTCAAAAAGTTTGGCTGTACGAATGGTAAGGCAGTAAAAAGGAAAGGGGATTAACATTATGAATATATATGTAGGCAATTTATCTCGCGAGGTTACCGAGGATGAATTGCGCCAGGCGTTTGAGGCTTTTGGAGAGGTCACATCGGTAAACATCATCAAGGATAGGTACAGCGGAGAATCTAGAGGTTTTGGGTTTGTTGAGATGTCAACAAAATCTGAGGCCCAAGCTGCAATCAACGGGCTTAATGGAACATCATTGGGAGAACGGACACTCAGTGTTAGTGAGGCACGCCCTCGCACCGAAGGTGGTAGGAGACCCTTTGGCGGAGGAGGTGGTGGGTTTGGTGGAGGAGGTAGACGGCGCAGATACTAAGTCGCCACTACCTTGCGAATTACGGCCTTTATAATAGTGACCTGAAGTTCCAGGCTGAGGAGCACAAGCAATAGCGCTCGCTACCTTTTCTTTGGATAATACCTCCTGTGATTATGCCAAAGTAAATATCTGCGCCTGGGGAAACCTTCTCTTCAGGTAAGACACTGCTCCACAATAGTCTTACCATCACATAATCAGGTAAAGGCAAATTCCTTAATCGCTTGGAAGTACTTCTCTTTGCCTATCCATACTATATCGTTGTGGTCGGCCCTGGGAATGATAAGCACCCTTTTGTCCTTGGCTGCTGAATTGTGAAACAGGGCTTCACCCTCGGTAACGGGTATTATTTGGTCATATTCTCCGTGAATGATAAGTGTTGGTACAGTAATAGTTCGAATCCTGGCAAGATTAGGAAACTCCGGGTCTTTTATACCAAGAGGCGCGGCCGGGAAGCCCAGATGAAATAGAAGGTTTATGAGAGCAGCAAATCCACTCTCGATAATCAGTCCCCTTATTTCTTTTTGATAGCAGTAGGCTATCTCAATGGCGGAGATACTTCCCAAAGAGCGCCCCATGACAAAGATATCCCTGCCGTAGTTTTCCTGACGCAAGATATCAACAAACGCCCTGAATATAATAATGGCATCTGACACCGTATTGCTCAAAGTAGGCCGGCCTTGACTGGCACCATAGCCCCGATAGTCGGCGACAAATAGGTTAATGCCCAGTTGGTTATACATAGGAGCAATATAGTCATAGTCGCTGACTATCTCACCATTGCCATGGAAGTAGAGGATAGAGGGCGAACTTCGGTCGTGAACATAGAATCGGCAAGAGATGGAAACGTCTTTATCTACAGGAATAAAATGGTCGCTGGCATTGGATGGAGTTCTGGTAAAATCTTTTCTGGGATAAAAGACAAAGGCGAGAATCTCCGGGCGGTCCAGTGCGGCATAGTCAGCTTGCGACATATCTCTTTCCAACTTAATTCTAGTATATCCTGCTATCTTTGGGTCTTGATGTAAACACTGACTATCTCTGCAGTATTGGTGTCACGCAGCACCAATGCCAGAGATGACAGCATCAAACCTGGCATTGAGGGTCAGGAATAAATAGAACGGATCTGGTCAAGGACTACCTGGGCGTTCTTCGGGTGTTGGGAGGCCTTTTCCCTAACTCTCAAACGTCTTATCAAAATTTATAATACGGCTACGCTGGAAACCCTGCTGCTCGAAGAGGTCTCGCAGCTCTTTGTTACCCCTTGGGATGAGGATACGAACTGTTTTAATACCTTCTGTTTGGCAATGATTCACTATCGCCTGAATTAATTTTCTACCAATGCCGTGCCTCCGATAATCAGGGTGAACAAGTATAGCGTGAATAATACATAATACACACTTCAGTAAGCGGTACCATTAAATACATCGACCGGTTGATCGAAAAGCCAACCATTCTATCACCAATCTCAGCTACAAAACTCAAGTCAGGCGGTGTTCCGGGATTAACGGAAGCTATGTCTTCATACTTGATAACTTCACGCTCATCGCTTCTTACTATCCTATCAAGAATTAGAACCTCATGAATATCGTTTCGCGTCATGCGCCGAATGTTTACTTCAGTTTCTTTCACGTTGCTCATCTTGAACACCTCCAGCGTTATCTTTACCTGAAACAGTCTCTCCCCTATGGGGAGGTGGGCTCCATTGTGACATGCTGTCCATTACTTGAGTGGGCATTATACTCCTTTTTCCAACTCTCTATCAAGACTTTGTGCTGGCTGGTGATTCTCAGCAACACAGAACTTCAAGTCTGACTGGATTTTCTCTACGAGTCAATACCTTCGTGGCTAGGCGTAGGCAGAACCAATGCTCAAGGGTACACACCCCTACCAAACTTGAGCAAAACTACATAAGAAAATTTAAGGCTGTGAAATCAGGATAGGCTTATTTTTTACTTTCCGTTTCCTTGGCGTGCAAATAAATGCCAACTGCCCAGCCAAGCCAGCAACCCAAGCCGAATATCAAGCTGGCGATTGCCAGTAGAAACCACTCTGTCGAATAAAGCCCGATAATAGTGTCACTTGCCCCGCCAATAATTCCGATTATAGCGAATACAACGCCGAGCCAAGTGGCAATACTGCCCATAATTCCCATTAACCCACGATTGCGCTTGGTGAATTCAGGCCCCGTCCACATTTCCATCATGGTTATCACCTCCTTTCTTTTGTGTTTAGGATTTCGGCAACCCTATCCATCTTGGCGTCCTCTCCATGTACTCTCGGTAAACATCACCGTACTGCGCAAGGCAGGTGCGTTCTTCCGAGCCTGCATATATGAAGCCAAGACCTGTGTATACAATGGATAGCAGCAGGAAAAGCCACGAAGCCGAGGCTATACCTACCCCGATTAACATTACTAACTGGGTGATATACATAGGATGTCTGGAGTAGCGGTATAGTCCTGTAGTCACCGGTTTCTCACCAATTGAGGTAGTAACAAAGGACACTATGACCATGATGTAGGTAACTACGCCGACCAAGGCAATAGGAAGACCTACATAAAACCATATTGTGCCCAAGCGCAGCGGCAGGAAGACAGAGTATACAAAGGCAAAAACCCAGAGCATCCACGCAATACGGTTTACCGTCTTATGAGCCTGGCTATATGAGCTCATCGAGTCTTCCAGCCAACCTTTATGAACCCTCATAATTATGGGCATGGGCAAGAAATTGATAAGCATGAAAATCCAGACATTCCAGATACCTATTTCAAAGACTGGTATAGCTGACATAGTTTACTTCCTTTTTGAAATATTCATAATCAACATATGCGTTGTAAACTGAGTGTAGTCCTCGGTGAGTTTATTGTCAATAGGGACCCGGTTACCGGCTCAGAGGAACACCACTTTACAGGACAATGCAATTCAAACGCTAAAAATGGTAATATCATTGTCTAGGGTAGGCCCGGGAATGCTTGATTGCTATGAATATTGCATCTTATTTGGTGCAGGAGAATATGGGCTGGTAGCGCTGAGTAGCCACTAAATAATCATTGGAGTGAGGCAAATCAATGAGTGAAAATCTGTCATTTAAGAATTGGCAAAATATCCTCTGGAGCACGCTTATAACCATCCTGTGTATCGTCTGTTTCCCCGTCAATCCTCTCGTCTTGACAGGTGTTATTGAAGTAGAGTCGTACCGGGTGTTATTCATCATCGGTTGGGTGGTATGGGCATTCGGCATGGTACTGGTCCTGGCTCCAATAATCATGTTTCCACGACGGGGTGGCGTTGCCAAAGGTAAATCATTTGTCCATACCACTCGACTGGTGGATACGGGCTTATACGCCATTATCAGGCACCCGCAATACACCGGCGGTATCTACGCAATCTTCCTAACCACTTTTTTGTGGTATCCACACTGGCTATTCGCAGTGCTCGGGGCGCTAGGCACGATAGTGCTCTACATGGGCTGCCGAGAGGAAGACCAGCGTTTGATAGAGCAGTTCGGTGACGATTACAGAGCCTACATGGAAAGGGTACCTAGAATGAATGTCTTTTTAGGCCTCTTCCGCTTGCTGAAGCGTAGAAAGTAGAAATTAGATACGCCCGATATTTCTTCTTCCTATTGCTCCACTCGTCAGTTTGGCTTTTTGGCAAAAAGTCTGCACTGATTTTCCTGTCATACTTCATCATATGGTAGCCATCTTATGGCAAAGTCCCAATCAACGGAATATCTTTTTGACTCCAACTGCGGCCAGTGGAGCTATCGCTATCCACAGTGTAATGTTTATCAGCATGGCCGTGACATAGTTAATATCCACATTGACGCCGAGCTTCGTAGCAATGACATTCAAGAGAAGCATGAGGAAGAGTGAACTCAAGAAGAAACCCGGTATCGCTCCCAATATTCTGAAATAACCCATTTTAGCCCTCCTTTGTTTTATTCTTGTAGTACTGACTCTATTTCCTGATAAGTCTGGGAGAGAATCTGGCGAATCTGCTCTGCTTTATCAGTATCCAGGCTGCGAAAGCCACGACTGAGCAAATGTTCAAGCGCATGGTACTCCCTCATTACCATGACCATCTTGCCGATGCTCTTAAAACTCCACTTATGTTTCATCTGCCTTCTCACACCGTTGGCAATATTACTCCGGTTTGCCAGGAACTTGAGGCCTTCTGCCGTAATCGAATAAACCCTTTTGCCATCCTCCTCAGTGGAATTAGCATATCCCATTTCTTCCAGCATTTGGAGAGTAGGATAGATAACTCCGGGGCTCGGTTTGTAAAAACCATAGGACTTTTCCTCAAGCTCACGGATGATATCATAACCGTGTCTTGGCTTATCCTTCAACAGGTCTAATATTATATATTTGAGGTCGCCTTTCTGAAAAGAAGTCCCCCGCCGTGATCTCCGAAAAAATCGTTCTTCTTGAAAAATCCTATCTCTAAACATTTAAACCTCCTTTACGCCAGATTAATTACCAAGATAAAAATAATATCTAGATATATCTAGATATTATTATACACTAAATTCCTATTTTGTCAAGAGGTATTTAAACAATAAAGAAATACCCTCTTACATGACAAGGTAATTCAAATGCCAAACACTGAACCTGAAAATGATTGAAGAGTTTCGAGGAATGGGTTAAGTGTGTTTCTAGAATAGTAATATTATTACCATAGCGGGCCTTGGGACGGTTCCCGGATTTTTGTATAAGACGAAGCGACTGATTCCGCACTACAACAGCTGCTCGTTGGTCACCAGAAAGTACCCGAATAGGGGTTATGGGGACCGGTGCATCAGTGGCCAACAAAAATATGATTGGATTGCTATTAGGATTATTGAAAGGCGTAGGTTGTCCCCACGGTTGTGAGGACGAATTGCTGAGGCATCTCCCTGGCGAATTGATTGATGGCTTGCCAGCCAGTGCAGTGCATGGGCATGACAAAATCTGGGCCTATCTTTTTCATCTCCTCAATTGTCGGACCGATGATTGGTTCAAAAATCGGCCCTGTGAGATGAAATCCGCCCAGAACTGCGTGAACCTTGCTCGTTTGTGCAGCCGCCTGGAGATGTTTTATCGTATTTATGATGCCAGCATGGGAACATCCACCGATAACCACCAGTCCCCTACCTTTCACTTTGACCGCCATCCCCTGGTCATCATGAAAAGGGTCAACAACCCATTTATCATCAATTTTCGCTTCAGCCCAGGGAAAACCTTTCTCAAAATCCGTTACTCGCCGCACTTCCCCTGAAATCAGGATGAGGCCTGAGAACAAAGTAGAAGCCGCTTTAATTTTATGAAGCACGGCCCCCGTTTCTTTTATGGCCACCTCTTCTAATCGGGGCAATTCTACCCGCTGTCCGGTAATGGGGTTATTTATACCCCGCTGGAGAAAAGCATCCGGATGAAGGACGACCGGTATCCCCTTTGCAGTCTTATTTAAAAACTCTACCAGAGCTCCAAAATGGTCTAGATGACCGTGACTGAGAACCACAGCCTCAACCTGGCTCAAGTCCACATTTAGAACGCGTGCATTATTAAAAAAACAGGTCGCTGACACACCCGCGTCCATCAGCACTACGTGTTCTTCTGCTCCCTTGTAAATTTTGAGGAGACATGACAATCCATGTTCAGCTAATAGCATATTAGGAGGAGGTGTCATTGGCCGTTTGACCATGTCTGTGCCCTGAAGTAAGAGCACGTCCGTGTAATTGTCTACCAAGACCGTAACTTCCAATTTGTCTACTTCTTGCAGCTTCAATCCATTCATCGTATTCACCCCCTAATATATTCGTTTCAAATAATAGTCTGGCTTGTTTGTGCCACGTATTGCTTACTGTGGACGACTATGTCAGAGCTTTGAAGCTTCTTTAGCAAGATTATAATCTTTGTCGAACCAGAAGACAACCAAATCATGGTAAAACTAGATTTGATTTTCCATACTTCGATTATGCTAGCCTACGACTCGAAAAGAGGAAGCGACGCTTGTTAAGATGATTCACCATACGACAAAGGAATTTTCAAGAGAGAGAAGGCAGGATAACAAATCGACGATGTATGTCTTCTGTTTGCACTTGTCTTGGCGCTCAATCGGGTAGTATTATTACCCAACGTTCAAATGATATTAGTGGTGTTGCGCAGGGCAGCCCCAGCCATCTACGACTGATTTATGATAACATCATTACCTATGTTGGGCCGTTGGGGACAGTTCCCAAACTTCTATTTTAGAAGGAGGAACTGGTTCCATAATTACAACAAATACTTGTCTTCCTTTCATATTCCACTTTGTAATGCACGCATT
>SMTZ1_10009781_pt1 | contig 10639 bp, 9 predicted proteins | sample DeeMarSWOR136_30_FD_25667 | JGI IMG/M metagenome (IMG submission 25667) | reverse complement strand
CTCCGGCAGAGACACGGACATCCTCCAAGCACCACCCTCCATATAAAAGTAGGCCTTTCTTGAGAGATCGAAATAGACGTAGTCCGAGGGGTAGTAGTGATAGTGGTGCTTTGCCCGGTATCCGTGCGCCGGAGCATGAGGAGGGGGACCGCCCCTGGGCTCCGGAGGAGCCCCACCGCCAGCGTGAATACCGACCCGGGTGCACCCCAAGGGGAAGCAAAACACTAAAAACACGATAAAGACCAATGCCCTAGTCAACTTATGCCGATCCATGTAAACGCTCCTGCCATTGGATTGGTAACGTTCAAAAGTGTTGGCACGGCGAATCAACGCTGCATTGGTGGTGGGGGCCATGACCTTTTTCGAAAGGGGATATCTCACAAAAAGATTCCACTGAGTTTCGGTGTGGATAAGAATTCGGGGTCTGCGCCCCTGAACTTCTAGGAATCTTCTTTGAATTTGTTAGACCTCGAATTCTTAGCCACCGGCTCCGAACCCTACGGATATCCCCTTGAGAAGAATGGTCATGGCCGGAAACATCGGCGTTGTAAACAAGAGAGGGGCCATGCCAACACTTTTGAACGTTACCAATGGATTCGATACCCAACCGATGGGCAGCAAAAAATCTAAAACACCGGCCGGGTATGATGCTATATTATCCCTCATCGGGCACAAACGTGTCAACCTTGCCCGGCAATTGACGCTTTTCTCACCTGTGTGAAAAGGCGTGTGTGGGGAGGGCCTGTTCAAAAGGCATTACTGAGAACGGGCATCGGGAGGGGGAAGATCCGTGATGTGAATTCGGCCGGTCTCGTCGGTCCATTTGTAGAGTTTTCTTTTGCTCTTGGGCTCCCTTTCGCCAGCACCGATGTCCTCCTTTGTCTCTCCTTCACGCTCTAGATGAACGGTGAGCCATAGGGTGGTCCCTTTTTTCACCACAACCCGCTCTTTCCAATCCATATAGCCTGGATGGGTCACCAGCAGGTTATGGCTGCCTTCTTCGACCGCCTCAATCGTGCAAGGCAGGTTACCCGTATAATAATCATTCAGATAAACATTGGCTCCGTAAGGCGAGCCCACATCCCAAGAAGAGGTCGGCGAATCCTCTTGACTTGGAGGAACATAGCTTTGTTCCCACAGTTCCTCCCAGTCGCCTTTTCCTCCGTACCCCGCGGTTTTCACATTGGCTAACCTGCCGCCTATGAACGTCAGAACATAAACGAAATCATTGAATCCGCGATCATAATACCAATTTTCAACCCTTACGGAACTCTCCGTGTATGTCCTCTCTCTTTGGGGCCGGTCCTCCTCATCCAAGATGCGCCTCTTGCGAGAGCTTCCTGTGGTAATGGAGGCTGCTTCTTCTGCGTAGTCCGGTTTGCCGCATTTGATGAGGACTTCTGCGGTGGTGTCACCGGTTCTTACGATTTCCGTGCCGCAGCGGAATGTCGAAGCCGTTGCAGCGGCATGTGACATGAACACCAGCATGACGCTCAGAATCACGAACCGTTGTGTCATCGCTCTCCTCCTTATCTTAGGAGACGGTGAGCCCGCTAGACCGGGAATCAAAACCGATCTACAACGCAAGTCCCCACTGATTTAGCCACAAAGCGCCCCAAGAGGCAAGTTTTCTGACACCTTTCACGGCCTGCTGCCGTGCTCAAAGGCCTTCCCTGTAATCACTCGCACTCATTTGCGGGAAGACACGCGAATCGGAACACAGGCTTCTTCCCCACGGTCGAGAACAGAATCCCCGTTTCTCTTTCATATTCTGCCATCATTTCAGAACATTAGCATCAGCCAGCCCGCTAGCGCCCTTGGAATAGGTCCTCACATGTCTCGAATCAGAACTTGCAGTTCTTGTCACGAAATCCCTAAAACCGGGAAAGCCATGAATATCGAATAGTTATTACCTTGGAACGCCTTTTGCTCCTCCTAACAGATGCACTGTCTGAATTCAAAAAGGAACGGAAAGAGGCAGGAAGCCGTGGCGGCGGAGACTCTCCAATATGGGACCCGGCGCATCCTAGGATACGATCTTGCGCGATCGCTGGCCCTTTTAGGCATGGTGTTCATAGACTTCTGGGTATTGACAGATGCGGACACGCCCTGTCCAGAATGGCTGCTTTCTTCGCTGCGGCTTGTGCAGGGACGATCCGCCCCGTTGTTCGTGGTTCTCGCCGGGCTGGGCCTGTCCTTGTTGTCCCGGGCTGCTTTGAAAAATCGCGTCTCCTCAAGGATAGGGCACGTTCGTTCCATGATTCTGAAACGCGCCGCGTTTCTCTTCATCTCCGGCTGGCTTCTCAGCCTGGTTTGGCCCGCAGATATTCTTCACTTCTACGCCGTTTATTTCACTGTCGGCACTCTCCTAGTGAACGTCTCCAATAGACGATTGTGGGAAGTTGCGGTGACTGTTATCGGCATTTTTTCAGTTCTCATGATCGTCTGCGAATTTGACAGAGGCTGGGAGTGGACCAGGGTGAACTTTGTGGACTTTTGGAATTTGCCCCGCCTTCTTCGCCATGTTTTTTTCAGTGGCCTTTATCCTGTCCTTCCATGGCTCGCCTTTCTGATTCTGGGTCTATGGCTGGGCCGAAAAGATCTCTCCCGCCCGTCTTTTAGAAAGAAGATCTACGTTCTGGGCGCCGCTGCGGTTGTCGCTGCCGAGTTCCTGTCCTGGTCGGTATTTCATCTCTCGCCATCCAAGATCCCTAGGGTGAACCTGGAACAAATCCTCCCATGGTTTTCCATAGACCCCTGGGAGCCCATGCCCCTTTTCCTGATTTCCGCAGGTGGAACAGCACTCATCGCTTTAGCGCTCAGTGTTGCCGCGGCGGAAAGGTTCGAAAAGGCCCCATGGCTTTCGCCTATTGCGGCTATGGGACAACTCACCTTTACGCTCTATATCGGCCACATCCTTCTGGGCAGTATGGTTGTGGGGGGATCAAGAATTTTGGGTGTGAAGCCCTGGCTTTTTCCCCTTTGGGGCACACTTCTGTTTATCCTTGCCGCACTGGTCTTTGCTCATCAGTGGAGAAAGCATTTCCAACGAGGCCCCCTTGAGTGGCTCATGAGACGTTTCCTTGTCTTTCCTGTGGCGCGTTAATGATATGCTCCCTCCCTTCTTGCCGCTTTCGCCTCATCATCGGCGATTTTTTCCTCCATAATCGGCTTGAACCAATAGATGATAGAGCCCTTTGGGGAGGGTTCATCACTATAGCGGAGCGCAATATCCACTTTGTCTCCCTGCCAAAAATAGCGTTCCATCTCCTCACTGGGGCGGTAAGGTATCCCATAGGCCTCGAGGAGCCCTCTCTTGAGCCCGTCGAAGTTCGATGGACCCTGGAAACCCACATACACAGAACAAAACCGCCCTTTATAGAAAATATAGGACACGGATGAAAGTTGGGCACTGCCGAGGACCATGCTGTCATTTTCTCTCTTGTAGGATTTCACATCCCCAATAGCAGCAAGATATGTCATGTCCGGCAAATCTTCGAGGAGGGTCCCCCACGGGATGCCCCTGAAATCAGCAGGCTCATTTTGAAAGGCCCATAAAGGAGAAAACAGGGAAAAACTCAGAAGGACGACAAAAGAAAAAAACACCTTGATTTTACGCGGCATGTTAACCTCACGGTTCTGATCCATTGGGAATGCGACCCGGGTTCTTGCGCAGAGGCACCATAAATTGGGGAAGGGTGAACCCGAGAATTCCTAAATCACAAACAATCCGGGCCCTGAGGATCCGGCTTTGGGCTGCCCCCGGAGGGGGGTTTTCGGAAATAGCTCCCTGTTTGACCCCCGCATAGCGGGAGTTTTCTATGATTACATGAAGAAGTCGGCCGCGTCCAGCTCGCCTAGAGCTTGCCCAATTCCTCCAACAACTGGATAACCCTCAAGGATTCCGCGACGCCGGTGGTCCCCCTGATGCTGACGACCACCCCTAGGGTTTCCAATATCTCCTCTTTCGTGGCCCCTTTTTCCAAGGCATACATGGTTTGACCGAGCACACAATTGCGACACCCGGCTCCGAGGGCTATGGCCATGGCCATCAACCTTTTGACTTTAGAATCAAGGACCCCGTCTTTGTAAACTTCATTCGCTTGATCTCTCACTTGTTTCAACACATTGGGGAGAAGCTCTGCAAATTTGCCCAGTTGCTTCAGACGATTGTTGTTCAGATCCATTTGGCTTTCGCTCATGACAGACTCCTTTCCATAAACACGGCGATTTGGTATAGCATCCTTCACGGAGGGCCGAAATATAGGCGATTTTCCCTTGTAGGTCAATACCTCATACCGAAAGAGCTGCTTCACCGCATGAATCATCTTTTTTTGGACTTATTTCAATGGGGACGAAGGGGAGTTGACCTAAAAAAGAAAATCGATATGATGCCCTTGGATTTCCTTCATTGTAACCCTTTGGTAACGTTCAGAAGTGTTGGCACGAGGAATGAACTTTGCGGTCCCAATCTCTTTCTTCGAGAGCATCTCCATTATGTTCGGAGGAGCTGGTTTGATCTTTGAGGGTTTAACAAACCGAGGTGGATGTCGGAACGAGAAATTCTGCCAAGGCTTACCGGGCGTCAACCCTCAAAGATCAAACCAGAGTGTGCTCCTGAGGAATTTTTTCGGGAGATGCTCTTTCAGAAAGAGACAGGGACCGCATTGGGATGAAAGATGTGAGCCGTCAGCCTCACACGAGGCCATGGCCTCCTCCAACGATGCAGCATTGATTGGCGGTTCCAACACTTTTGAACGTTATCTAAATGTTCCCATTCATTTGACAAAAGAAAGGGGAGGACCGTACCAGACATGAATCCTTTCCCCATGGCGCTTGTTCTTGCATCCACTCTCATGCACGCTGGATGGAACCTCCTGGCCCGGTATGAAAGATCAGAAACCCTTTTTTTCAGGCGCATGCTCGCTGTCGTTGCGCTGGTGGGCCTTGTGCCGGCGGTCCTGAGCGAAGCGCTCAGCGATCCTTTCAGCCCCTTGGTCTGGATTTGCGTCGTGGGTTCCGGATTCTTTTGCGGCCTCTATTTTTTCTACCTTGCCCGCGCTTACGAAACGGCCGATTTTACAACCGTCTATCCTGTAGCTCGTGCTCTGCCGGTTCTTCTGGTGGCTTTCGGCGATCTTCTGCGCGGAAGACATCCCACAACTTTCGGCTGGTTCGGGATGGCATTGGTGATCAGCGGATGCTTCCTGGCCCCCCTTTCTTCTTTTCGGGGTTTCAACCTTCGTTCCTATATGAACCGAACAAGCCTGTGGATGATTCTCACAGCACTGGGGACCGTGGGCTATACATTGCTGGATAAGACCGCTTCGGAAATAATTCAACCAGGGCCGGCAAGCGCCGCCCGATATGGGTATGTGTTTTTCCTGATGAGTTATCTTTTCTACGCGGGTTTTTTGGCCTTGTTCTGCAGAAGCAAGGGATCCCCGGACAAGCTGGGTTGGAAGATGCCTGTTGCTGCCGGCGGCCTGAATTTCGCAGCCTACTGGCTTGTTCTCTGGGCGTACCAGCTGAGCCGGCATGCGAGCTACATTGTTGCCTTCAGGCAGTTCAGCATTGTCATCGGCGTTGTGCTCGCCTTTGTTTTATACAGAGAGCAGGGCATGCCGATCCGGCTCACAGGAACCCTGATGATCACCTCCGGGCTGGTTCTGATCGCGATGTGGGGTGGTTGAGCCGAAGGCCTCCCGCCTTCGTTACAAAGCGGCGGCATCTTCGACAGGCACTTCATGAGGGACAAGGTGACACCCTTTATGCTTCTGAGTATATGATGTAATAAGGGGGCATCCCCCGGCTTGTTTCCTAAGCGTTGTCCTTCTTGATCCTGGACAAACCCGGAATCAAGGTTTCAGTACTGATCACGCCCGGGATCTGCCTCACCTGGTTATGGACAAATTGGCCGATGATTTCTGCATCCGAAGAGAGCAAATCCCGCTCCAACACAATTTTTGCAATGATATCGACCTCACCGTGAACAGAATGAATCTCCTTCACTTCATCCAGGGCAAACAGCTTTTCCATGATGCGATATTCTCTTTTTGGCACCACATGCATCAGGACAAATGCTGTGACCTCCAGATGCATCTCCGGATACTCCTCAGCGCCTTTTTTCGCCATTTTTCTCCGAAAAGCCTCCATATCGCTTGGAATGAGTTGGCTGATCCCGAATCCATATTCCCGTGACGGCTCCTCATCCCATTGATGAAGAGAAACGTAGGCGTAAAGATCAGCCATGGTCCTTCGGGGAAATGGCTCGTTCAGGCCACCCTTTTGGATGATGCCCACAAGAGGGGAATAGATCGTTTTGTACCAGTCCGAAGCGGCCTGCTGAAAGGAAACCCCTTCCCCTTTCTCTTGTTCCAAAAAAGCCCGATGTTTCGAAATCTGGTTGAGCAGGTTCCCGTATTGCCCCAGCTCTGTGAGTTCAATCGCGTAAGGAAGCTCTGTCTGATCATTGAAATGCGCCCTCTCCCGGTACAACATATTTTCCAAGCTTTCTTCGGAAGGAATGAGTTCAACGATGCGGGCTCTGATGTCGCTGTAACCGAACTCCTTGGCGGCAGCGATGCGGTGGTTGCCGTCCAATACATAATATTCATCTTTGAGCTGATAGAGCTCCACGGGCTGTATAGGCTTGCCCTGTTTCATCGCTTTTTTGACCGCCTCGAGTCTTTCGTGGGGCAGGTGTTGTTTGAGTCTGAACTTGCTGTCAAAATCATGATACCGCCCCACACTGCCCACAATCCGGTCCAGCGGCACTGACCGGACGCCTCTTTCGCGATAGTCAAAGGCCTTTTCTTTTTCCTGCTTTTCCTTGAAAGACTTTGCCTCGCTGCCTTTCCTATGGGCGTCCCTTCCGATGCCGAGTCTATTCAGCAGCCCTTTTGCCATCCATGTCAAAGAGGTAATAGCCATAGCTGTTAACTACCTTGGTCTTGTCGATGACGGTGACCCGCTCTGAGGGATCAGAGAACAGGGCGTGAATGTGCCCATGGATAAAATAAGCCGGGGCGTAATGGTCTATGAGCCATCGGAAACTCTGGAACCCCCGGTGACATCGATCTTCCGCATCATGAATATGCCGTGGAGGCGCATGGGCGATCACGATGTCAATCCCCCCCTTCCGCCGAATGGTCGATCGGAGGCGCCGTATCCGTTTTCGCATCTCCGCTTCACTGTACTGGTAAGGTCCCCCGTTGTACCAGCGTGATCCTTCCAAACCGACAATATTGATGCCTTTGTATTGAGCCACTTTGAGGTCCAAATCCATACAACCATCGGGCCGCTTTGAACCGTATCGAATATCGTGGTTCCCGCGCACATAGTAAAGGGGCACTTTCAGCTTTGCGGCCAGATAGGTGAGGTATTCCGGCGGGAGATCGCCGCAGGACAGGACCAGGCCGACAGACGAAAAAAGCCGCCTGTCGATCGGCCTGCGGAGCGCGGGATGCACGTAGTCTGAAATCGCGAGTATTTTCATTTCTGGATGGGCACTCCCTAAAACTTCACGGTCTTCACAAGCCCTTCATACTCCTTGATCTCTTCCTGCGTCAGTTGCCTGCGGAACAATTCTTCATTGACCGAAATGGGAATCTTCCTGTTTAAGGCAAGGGCAACGCCATCGCTCGGCCTGCTGTCTACGCGGTGCTCCACGCCATTGGCCCGAAACACCACATTGGCATAATAGGTGTCCTCGCGCATCTCGGGGATTTCAATGCCCAAAAATTCGATATTCAATTTGTCCATGATCCGAAGGTAAAGATCGTGGGTAAGCGGCCGCCTCGGTTCAACGAGGCCTTTTTCCTTGGCTATAGCCGCAAACTCCGCATCACCCACAAACATCAAGAAGTAGCGCTCCGCCTCTTCTTTTTCTTTGAGAACGACCATATTGCCTCTATTCGGGTCGGATTCAATAAGGACCACCTGAATCTCCACCATTTGTTTTTCCGTCATGATTCCTCCTGATTCGATTTTTTGGAGCTTTCCTCTTCCTTGGCAAACTTCTTGACGATCTCAGCAAGCTCGCACAATCGTTCGTCCACCTTTCTGAAGAGGGTCCCCTCCGGATAGGTCCCGTCAGGCTGAAGCGCCCCGGCATCCATGCCCGTCAGAATCTCAATACCCTCCTCTACCGTGGAAATGGGCCAAATGTGAAATTGCCCCGCTTTCACACCGTCGATCACCTCCTGCTTGAGCATCAAATTCTGGATGTTCTTCGCCGGGATGATCACCCCCTGGCGACCGTTGAGCCCCTTATGCTTACAAATATCAAAAAAAGCCTCCACCTTTCGGGTCACACCCCCTACAGGCTGAATTTCACCTTTCTGGCTCACAGACCCTGTCACCGCGATGCCTTGAAAAATGGGGACTCCCGCCAGGGCGCTCAGTAAGGCAAACAGCTCTGTGCTGGAAGCGCTGTCGCCCTCAACCAGCCCATAGCTCTGCTCAAAGCACAAGGTCGCCGTCAGAGAGACGGGTTTGTTGTGCGCGAAGCGTTCCTTGAGGAAACTGGTAAGAATCATGACCCCTTTGGTGTGAATGTTCCCGCTCATCTTGGACTCACGCTCGACAGCGACAACCCCTTCCCGGCCAACGGAGACCGTTGCTGTAATCCTGTTGGGCTTGCCGAACTCATGATCGCCGGTCATGAGAATGGAGATGCCGTTGATCTGCCCAACTTTGGACCCATCTGTTTCAATCCAGAAAACATCCTTCTCCACCAGTTCTCTGATTCGCTCTTCCACCAGGTTTGACCTGTAAATCCTTTTCTGAATCGCCTGCTGGACATGTGTCCCCTGCACGAACTCCGCGTTGTCCAGTCCGGCGAAGTAATTCGCCTCACGGATCAGGTCACTGATGTCTCCGAGCTCAAGGGTCAGCTTTTCTTTGTCCTCTGTTCGCTCCATACTGTGTTCCAGAACCCGGGCCACACCGGTTCGGTCAAGGTGTCTCATTTTCTGGTCCTTGCAAAAGTCCCCGATAATTTGGGCGCTCTGCAGAATCGTCTCCTCCTTCCGATCCATCCGGTCGTCCATATGCGCTTTGACTTTGAAGAGCTTCTGAAACCGGTCATCGTAAATGTGGAGCAACTCAAAAAGGTAGGGGTCACCGGTCAGGACGATTTTCATATTCAAAGGGATCGGCTCGGGCCTTATGGTTCTTGTGCTGAAAAGACCGTAGAGCTCTCCCAGATCCTCAATGCGGATCTCCCGATCTCGAAGCGCCCTCTTCAACGCCTCCCACGATAAGTACCACTTAAGTAAATCCAGAGCTTTCATGATCAGGTAACCGCCGTTTGCCTTATGAAGGACGCCCGGCTTGATCATGGTGAAATCCGTGAACAAGGCGCCGAACCATGCCTGTCTTTCAATGGTTCCAAACAAGTTGGGGTAGATCGGGTTGGACTCAATCACTACAGGGGCGCCCTTTGTTTCGGAATTGTCGATGAGCACGTTGATCCCGTATTTACGAAAGGCCATTTCTTTCTGGGGGACTGGAAGCTGAGGCACTTGCGGCTGCTGGCCTTCCTCTTTCTTTCTAAAGTCGCCGATGTTTTCCAAAATATCTTCCTGGACCCTCTTCAGATGCTCTACCACTCCCGGCTCATCCTTGTACTTCTCGAGATAGGATTCCATGATCTCCCCTATCACATAGAGTGCAATCTCGCCTTCCAGCTTTGAGTGTTTTTCCTTGTAAGACGCCTCCGCTTCCCGGATCTTCTTGACCGCCCCTTTCATTTTTTCCTGGAGTTCTTCGCTTTTTTTCTTGAGCCTTTCTTTTTCCTCGTCACTGAGTTCAGCCATCTTTTCTTGGCTCAGAGGTTGTCCTTGTTCAGTGGCAGGAACGATCACCATACCCACTTGGGATATCTGGAGTATGAACCCTTCTTCCTTGGCCAGTTGGGAGAGTTCATCGATGACTTTCCGGCGATACCGCTCGAAGGACTTCTGGACTTCCATCTCCTTGGCGCTGTAGTCCTCACTTTCGAAAACCTCGGAAATCTTCTTCTGCGCGGTCTCGATGAGCTCTTCCATGTCTTTCTTGAGCTCCTTGCCCCGGCCGGCGGAAAGCTTCAAGCTTTTGGGTTTGTCCGGTTCCTTGAAATTATGCACATAGCACCAGTCCGGCGGTGTGGGCTCCTTTTTGGCCTGTTCTTCGATGTAAGCCCTGGCCGTGTAAGTCAAACCCGCCTTTGTGGGGCCTGCAATGAAGATGTGGTAGCCGTCCGCCTTCATCCCCATTCCAAATCGAATGGCATCGCTGGCCCGCTCCTGCCCAAGGATTTTCTCTCCTGGGGGATTAAGTGCGGCTGTGCTTTCAAAGGGAAGCGACTCCGGAGCGATGTGCGCTCTCAGGTCGGCGATAGGAACTTCTTTGTGCTTTTGAGGCATAAAATTCCCTCCACAGTCCTTAAAATATGCAGAATCACATGCGTGTCCCAAACAGAAATGTCACCACAGAGACACTCAGGACACAGAGAATTTTTTGTTTGTCGGGAGACCTGCCCGCCATCGCGAGCCGCTCCCCGCAAACGGGATCTTCGCTCCGCTACGACAGGCGAGGCGGGGCGGGTCCCGACAAACAAAAACAGTCTGTCACAAAACCCTCCTTGCGTCTGAGG
>SMTZ1_10008680_pt1 | contig 10639 bp, 5 predicted proteins | sample DeeMarSWOR136_30_FD_25667 | JGI IMG/M metagenome (IMG submission 25667) | reverse complement strand
TTTCGGTGACGGATTTCTTTAAAGATAAGGCCAGGTATTGTCATATATTTCTCCACGCTGCTTTGAGTAGAGTCAAATAACTCACTCGGTTCCCAATTTTGATTTCAAGATTTCATTCGGAATAAAGGCCAAAGAAGTCTGCAAGGCAAAACCGCAGGTGCAGCCTGAACTGGATTCGGGAATAAGGACCAGTCCGCCGGCCGGGATGATATTTATCCAGCAGCCCGGTCGTGTTACGGTATTAAGCCGAATTGGGCCGCCATCTGGTCCTAAGTCGTACATCCAGGGATTGCCGCCTCGCCAGAACATGCACTGTGCCGAGGCCGATACACCGCCGCAGCCGTGCCCTCGCCGATCAAATTTCCACCCGTCAACCTTTTCACCGGTCTTCAGATTATATGCGTAGGGCCATGCATAGATTGTGTCATCAATAATTGTCGGATGGCGGTTGTATTCACCATGGCCGCCATCCTTTGCAAGCCCGCTATCATGGTCCGAGTTCCAGCGGTTTTCTCCGTTTCGGGCATCGAACGCATTGTAGTAGTAACGAATAGAATTTCCGACTAACTTTGATCCACTCAATAAAAGTATCTCTTTGGCATAGTTTAGATATACAGGTTCCTCAAAATTGCTGACATCAATCTCCTTTTTGTACACGACCTTTCCGGTTCTCATGTCCAGAGCAACCAGGAACTGTTCGCCACTGTCGAAAAGCGTTTTCACCGGCATTCTGCCGACCTTATCGGCCAATGCCCTTGGGCTGTTGGTCTCGACGAAGTGCATCTTTCCGTCGGCGACGGTAATTGTTGTGTTCACAATGAGACTGTCCTTATAATTCCAGAGCGGCTTGCCGTCATTTTTATTTATAGCGAACACGTAATCGCTTGTAACCAGTTTCATGTTTCTGTGCCAGAGCGCGGTGTCGGCATCGTAACTTGTCTCGGTATAAGAGGCACCTTCCCTGCAACCACTCCCAAACAGAACATCACCGCTGTAGGCGATGTATCCCCACTCACGCGGCTCGTTCCTGATGAGCTGCGGCATTGTGTAAGTGAGGCGGCGTCGGCCGGTATGAACGTCGAAGCCGAGACACTTGTCTTGGGCTGCTACATATAGATATTGTTTGTCTACTGCCATACTACCACAGTTAAGGAATACGCCAAGCCGACGCGAATTTGGAATTTCCGTCTCCCACAGAATCTTCCCATTGTAGGCGTCAACCGCATAGACGATGCAGTCACCCGGCACAAATAGTCGCCCGTCCTTGAAAAGGGGTGGCACGTTTCGATGGTGACGGTCAATCATCTCGCTCGGCCCGGGCCGGCCAAACCACTGTACGGCCATCTTGCCCTTAATCAAATTATCTTTGCTGCAGGCCGTATTTCCCGGCTCGGCATACATGTGTGTCCACTCACCTGAGCCTTCCAGCTCTTCCCGTTCCGCGATTGCCCATACGATTTTCTTACGTTCGTACATTTTCCAGTCTGAAGAAGATTTTCGAACCCATTTTTTAAGATTGCTTTTATTCCGTGTGTTTGCCGGGAGGCCCAAAGCAATGACTCCACCGTAAGGTCTGACGAGTTCAAAAACTTCATCTGTCAAATGAGGCAGTCTGCCTGTTCGCAGCGCTTCGTCCGAGACTATCAGGTTGGCGAAGTACTTGGTATATGGTAGTTTCTCAAAAGAGCCTTGATGGATAACAACTCTGCCATAGAGTCCTGCTTTATCGAGGACTTTTCGGGCAGTAGCTACTTTTTTTGCATCTTTCTCCACACCAATAATTTGTAAATCGGTCAGCCGGGCCAGCTCGTATGCAAGCCGTCCTTCTCCACTGCCCAGAACAAGGCAATAACCTTTTTTAATGTTCGTTTGTTTGACGATATGTTTAGCTGCTTCGTTATATAACTCTGTAAGCTCATCCTGTGGATACGGATTGGTATCTATTTCCGCTGTTATTACTTTATTCTTATCTTTCACACCGTTTCTTAAGCAATGTATATGTCCCTTGTCCGTACTGACATATAAACCACCGTTGATTACGCTCAAGCCGTATGCTGTGCCTGTAACAGGTGCGGTCCAAATCTCTTTGCCATCTTTCGTGCTAAATGCAGCTACTTGATTCTCACCCCCAGCAAAAAGAACGTCACCTGCCATAATCAGTGAGTACGGGTATTCGCACTCAACTATCCACAGGTAACAGTCTTTTAATTGCTGTGAAATCTCTCCAAGCTCAGCCTCTGTTTGACGTAGATTTTCCCGCAGCCGTTTTGCTTCCATTGAGTCATTGTTCAACCTGTCAAGCTGTTTCTTTGTCTGTTCGTGTTGCTGTTTCAAGTTGTTTCTTCGTCTCGACAGTTCTAAATACTTCTTTCGATTGAACGCCGACAGCTTCTTCTCTGATTGCATATATGCCATCGGTCCGTTTACCAACATTCGTAAGCCGCCGAAAGTTGCAATTCTATCTTTCGTTTTCACATCGTCTGCGCTGAGCTCTTTTGGGCCGCGGCCGGGGCCGGTTACCATCACATCCTCTGTCAGAAGGGCGTATACGCCACCGGCGCTTGGGTAACTTCCCTGGAATTTGCCGTCCGCACATGCAAACACCACCGGGCCTGTTCGACCCGTCGGAACATACAGCCGCTCATCTGAAGCAAGCATATAACCCTGCGGCGAAATATTCACCTTCTGTTTCCATTGTACTGTTCCGTCTTCAGCACTAAGTGCAATTAAATATGCTCCCTGCGTTGGAAACAAGCCTGCCGTGAAATATACTGTTCCTTCTTTTACTACCAATCCGGTTCGCACCGGCCACGTTGATATCATTCTCCCATTTCCCGGTATCATGCGGTTCTGCTCGGCGGCCTTATATTTCCATACCAGTGAGCCATCATCACCGGCAAGACAATAGACGTATCCGTCGTCGCAACCGGCATACACTCTTCCGGAACTAACGGTTGGAGCTAATCTCACAGGTCCTTCCGTGAAAAATGTCCAGCGTATCTTTCCCGTCATCGAGTCGAGGGCGTATATTTTGTCGTCGGCGGACGAGCCGAAGTACACCATCTCGCCCGCTCCAACTATATGAGATGCCTGGTCGTAATTTACTGTCGGTCTCAGGTTGTAATGATGGTGGAAGAAATCCTGCCTTGCCGGCGCCGGCCAGGCGGGTTGTGGCGGATGGATTGCTTTGAATACCCAGGATTCCTTCAACGGAAGTTCCAGTTGCTCACCGGTAGCACAGCTTCTGTGAGTGTTTGCCCCGAAGGTAGGCCAATCATCAGCTGAAACCGGTCCGCAAAGGGTAAAAACTGTAAAGAAGAAGACGATGTACCTGTTCATGTTTTTTTTGCCCTGACAAGTATTACAATGCCGGAAATCAAAACCAAAACACATAATCCGACAAGAATAAGTATCATGTTTTGGAATGGTGAGTTTGCTTCAGCTAAAGGATTGTTTTCTATAACCGGTTCCACCTGATTTGTTTTAATTATTGTAATGTCTTCGACCTCGTTGAGTGTATTCTGGTCGGCCCCTGTGTTGGGTTCGGGTTCGACAACCAATTCCTGGTATCCAAAAGGCACACCGGGATAGGAATAAGAACCCCTTCTGACTATTGAGCTTATCTCCATTTTTATCATGGGATTTTCCGGGTCAAATCCCAGATTTTCCGTCACTTGTGCCTGCATTTTATCAGTCCATCTGGCCGGCAGCATCGTACCCTGCAGCCATCGATAATCAAAGCCACATTCGCAGTCGGCACCGATTATGAAAAGGACACTGGCCAGGTTGTTCTCATCTATTTCCTCACCCTTGAACATTGGTCCCATCCAGCGGCTTCTTCCATAAAGCACCGCCGCATGAGGCTCATTTAATTTTTCACCATCCAGCCCCAGGCTCCAAAGCAGGATTTTTTCATCGGAAAGAGACTCCTGGTTCATCACGATCAAAACAGGGGCAAGGGCGATGGTTTTGGGCAACATTTCCATTTGCGAACTTATTAGCCCAATAGCATCAGATGCGGCTTTCCTGGCCCTTGTATTCTCCTGGGCGTCTGTCCCTTCAATCAACAACACAACACCATAAGTTTTAATGACCTGCCGTTGAATCTCCTCGCGCTTGGGGGAGTACAGAATATCTTCTAACGCCGACCGCAGCGTCTCTTCAAAGGGCCCACCGCTCTCTGCAAGGGAGATGGGATATGACTGGCCATCGGGCGAAACCAGTATTGCAGCGGGCAACGATTTTACCTGCTGCAAATTAAGGAGTTTCATTGCAGGATGGTCTTTTTGCAGGTCGATATTGATTATTTCAAAATCGATGTTGCTATTCTCAAGACCGGCTTCTGCCACTTGTTTGAACCTGGATACTACATCTGCATCAGTCTCGTCGCTGATAAAGCCGAAGAGATAATACGGTTCTATCCGCAGGTCGACAAAGCCGGTCTCACGAACGTTATATCTACAGGCAAATGCATAATGAGTCTGTAAGCAAGCCAGCATACAAACCAGAACTGTCAAGGGTGACATTCCTCCCTTGTTGTGGTTCTGAACTAAAGCTAATCTAAGTAGTTTATTCACCAAATTCTTTAATCCTAAAAGGGTGCAATTTTGTTTATGACTTCAGTAAGTCGGCTATCAGGTGCATATTATACAGTATTCAATTAGTTAAGGAAAGGCAAAACAGCTATTCAGGCAGAATATGTATGTTATCCGGATGTAGCACAGCAATCAATAAAGTCATCACCGCTGTTTTATGGCGACCTCTTCAGCAACCGGCCGGGCAAAATGACGGCTGCATACCCTGATTTCAATGTGAATATTCGTCTGATCTTCAAACACCCTGGCGACATTATCCAGGAGTGCAGCACATGCTCCGGCACTGAAAATTCGCGTACAGTCCTGTTACTGATTTGTCAACTCATTATTTGTATCTTCACTTTCAACAGAATTCGTTATTTTCTGACTTGCCACACTATCATCAGGACCGTGTCGTTTTGGTCTTGCCGGACCTACAAACATTTTCACTGACACTAATAGCAGGACAGCCGCGAATATCTTCCGCAAGATAGGGCTCGGAAGTCTGTACGCCAATTCCGTCCCCGCCAATACACCTGCCAGAGCACCTAAGATAATCGATCCAATAATCGTTCCATGCATTTCTACTTCAGGATTCTTCCAGTACCTCAAGGCTCCGAGCAACACGACAGGCACCATCACTGCCAGAGCCATCCCCTGAGCGCTTTTCTGTTCAAAGTTACAAAGTAACACGAGCGTAGGTACAAGTATAATTCCTGCGCCTATTCCCAAAGCGCCGCTTAGGACACCCGCACAGATACCGAGAAGAATAAAAATCCACCAGGGATTAGACAATTGGCCTATCATAATTGATCTCCAAAATATTCCTGACTGTTCCAATTTTGGAACCTAAATCCCGCAGTGTAACCGGCGACACTACTATTTACAATAAAAATACTTACGAATATGACCTCGAATTGGAACTTGTATTGTCGCTGCCGGCAGACTCAAATATATTAGGGGGGTTGGAACTATAGTTATATTTTATAAAAACTTCCTGGCTCGCTTATAGGTTATGAAATCCACAAACTTTTCAGCCGGTTCTTTACATTTTTTTAAACCGCCTCTTTTATACCTTTCTTTTCCGGAAGCAGGTATACCATCTCGCCACACGTAGAATACTTGGGAAAAGCATCGTGTGTAATAAAGAGGTCGCGTTTTCGGCCCACTTTGATTGGAGGCAAAAGGCTTTCACCGCCTGCTATCATCGTGGCGAATTTTATTCACGTCTGTTCCGTGGATTTCGGGCAAAGCTCATTCGTAGGATTAGGAAATAAGCCGCTCCAAAGAATCACAAGCTATTTGTATATTGCTTCAGTCTTGTCTTTACCGCAGTTGGTAATGAGCAGGATAAATTGTGTCGTGAAAACAACGATTGAGAGTTATTCTGTCATTTTCCTCACGCTTGTCTCCTACTGCCGAAGCACATAATCTGGCCGTTCTTGAGACTTACTACCACATTGCCGTTTCGGTCCACGGCCAGGCCCCATAAAACAGGTGGCGATGGCACCGACTGCGACCAGAGAATACGGCCGTCCTTAAGACTCAACGCGACAATTTCCGTTCTATTGGCAATCACTACGGCATTCCTGCATACCGCAAAAGCGACGCTTTCTTTACAGTCGTAGCTCCACAGCGGTTTGTCTTTAATTCCGAGTTTCCCGAAGTCAAGGTTGAAGCGATTGCCCGGGTTTTGCATGCGTTGGCGTAGTAATTGTCTGTCGATGTTGTCGAAGCATAAAACCTTTTTGTTGTTCTGATTACTTACCCAGACAATGTCCCGTCCGCCGCTGGATGTAAAGAAAACCTTATTAAAGGAGGTAGCATCGAAAACGTTATAATTCGGGTGTGCATAGAAGGGCTTACCGCAAGCCGCGACCTGTTCACCGAGCAGAGAAAGCTCACAGCCGCGAGGACTTTGTGATGCGCAGTTAGCCAGTGGGGCCGGGTCGTTAAGGCATCTCCCATCGGTGATGTCATAGACGGCCGGTGACAGGGATGTGCCGCTCGCTAAGTAGAGCTTGCCGTCGTGGAGTAGCTGGTGGCCTTGCACGCTTACTCCGGTGCGGGCGGCCACGTCGAGATGGCCTGATGTGTTGTTCTGCCACTTGATGTTGCCGGTTTCAGCATCGAGTGCAAAGACATAAGTGCCGTCATAATTCACAATACCGGCGGCCACGTATGCGGTGCCGTCTTCGACAAGGATTCCACTCGCGGCCGGCCAGGTGGATAGCAAAGAGTCATAGACTGGTATCTTACGTTCGACAGGTGCAGCTCGAAAACGCCAGAGCAATCGACCCGTTATTGCCTCAAAGGCATAAACCCAACCATCACCCGAACCTACAAAGGCCTTATCATTCCATATCGTTGGTGGGAAGCGAACTGCGCCACCTGTATAGGCCTTCCATTGCTGCATGCCTGTTGCTGAATTCACTGCTTGAACAATACCATTATCGCCGCTGATAAACACCAGGCCGCCGGCCGCGACTGGAGCCGTCGGACAGGTAGTTGTCATCGGCTCAAACCGCCATAGCAAATTACACTTTTCGGGAATGGTCGCTTCAGTTGTTACACTGCCTGTGTTGTCTGCACGAAATGTGGGCCAATCAGCAACTGATTCATTTAGTTTTTTAACTTTCTTCAAGTCCCCAACACCCTTTTCCAGACGTTGGACCTCGGTTGCTCGTGGGCTGAAGTTGAAGTTCCCCGCCGGTCCCAGGCAGGTGATACCATAGAGCGTTAGCTGGCAGTCGCACACCGAGGGCCAGAAATACAGCAGACCGTTGGCGATGGTTACGCCATCGTGACAGGGCGGTCGCATCGGTGAAATCCACTGCGGGCGCTTGGTGGCAAGGTCCAAACGCACCGAACCTCCTTGAGCACGGAAAAAGATGGCGTCGGCGGAACCGTTCGGCCGGGTGCAGGCCCGACGGCTTTTGTTAATTTCCGCCAGGACCCGGCCGGTAAGAGGGTCAAATATCTTGCTTGGGTGTTTGTCAATCTGTCCGCTGATACCATAGAGCCCGTCATCACGCAGGATCAACTGAAAGTTACTGTAGGCATTCTCCCAGAGGATGCTGCCGTCTTCGGCCGAGACGGCGAGCAGCTTGCCTATCTGCGGGCCGGCAAAATACACGGCCTTGTCACTGCACTGGAGATAGCTTGTAGTTCGCCAGTTGGTACGCCAGTCCTGCCGATTCAAATATGTACCGAGCGACTCGAATAGTTCGGGCGCATTTGCCGGTGTTTTTCGCCAGATCGGCTTGCCGGTACTCGCATTAAGGCAGGTCAGATACGACCCGAATCGAAAGATATAGATTCGTCCGTTTTTCATACACATAGCCCGGCCGTCGGCCGACTCATCCTCCCGGTAAGACCACAGGACCTTTTTCGTTTTAGGCTCGATGGCCAGCACGTTTCGGCCGTAACCCCACGGATGCTCCGGTTGATTAAATCCTTTGGATATTGGATTCCACGGCCAGCCGTGTGCTTCGCGGCGCCACCGTTTTGTCGGGTCTCTTTGCTCCTGCTCTCCTATCAGCGCATAGAGCACACCGTCCTCCAACGCCATCCACTTCCAGAATGTGCCTCCGGCTTTTTCTACAGGAGGTACAATCTCATCCTGTAATCGCCCGGTTACCGTATCGATAACTTTGCACGACTTGTCATCGCCAACATACAATGTTTGTGGTGTTGCTATCATTGTATTACGGTGTATCATAACACCTTCATTCAGGTCTCGCTTCCACAGGGTTGTGCCGTTGTAACCGTTATACGCCACAAGCTTATTGAGCAGAGGTTCTTCCCGCTTCTTGAATGCCACATGTCCGTATGCCTTGAAAACACGACCGGCTGAGGCAACAGCCACCTGAGGTACGGGTGCATACCGGGGTTCGGCAAGAAACTGCGTCAGGTAAGGCGCCAGGATAACTTGGTCTTGTGATTGAGGGTTGTTGTCGGGGCCGTGATAAGGGTGGCTCCAGTCATCTATTCCTTCGAGAAGCGGTTTGGTAAGAACTTTTCGTCCTATTAGAGCTTTTCCCTCAGGTCGAAGTACGCGTAACACCTCGGTCCTGGAAATTTCAGTTGCATCACTTACAGCGACAAGGGCGTCGGCGATATTATCTGCCAGATGTAATCTTGTTAAATCACCCTTTTCGACAAAGATGCGTGTTCCATAGAAGCCGGCTGCGTCAACTGTCTTGCGTGCAGTTTCCACGTCTTTCTCTCGTGGAAGTTGGACATATATCAGCAGCTCACTTTGGCTCGCCAGTTTCAGAGCAAGCTCGCAATTCGTATCACCCGACACTACACAAATTCCGTGTCTCACGCCAATCTTCTCGAGAATCGGAAGGCTTCGCGCTGTACAAATAATCGGTTGAAACGAAATACAGGCAATTGTAATTGCTAAGAAGGCTGTAATTTTTTTCATTTTTCTTCCTTTCGATAGTTACAGGTAATAAAGCAAGCACACCTTAGAAGAATTTTACACGTCCAATTCTAAACCGAAAGCGATTAATTGTCAAAACTATGTTCGAAAGCGAATGGTAGTTATCCCGAAGGCCTTTATGGGCGCTGTAATTGTATGTTCCGTGAACGTTGTTTTTTCTTTATTTTCCTCCACCAGGTTTGTTCGATATGCCTGTTTGATAGTCAGATGAGGGATACTCAGCTTGGCTGTAACATCCTTACCCTCTGTTTCGATGAGACGTACTATTATTCCATCTCCATCCTCGGCGCGCTTTAACGTTAGTAAAAACACGTTTGGCTTATCAACCTGACAAAAGCTCATTTTGCTATCAAGTGTTCCCTGCCTTTTGCCGTTTAAATCTACGGCAAACAGTGGATTACATATCGCCCAGCCAAAATCACGGCAGTGACCTTCTTTCCATCCTTTTTCATGCGTCGTTATAGAATAGCGGAAAAGCATATCGCCTTGCTGGACCGGCTGAAAGTTTGTGCGGAAGTTGCTGTCCAAAACAAATGAGTACATATGGCCTTTCGTAAGTTGACTTTCTTTGACAAAATCACGCCCGAAACCGGGTGGCGTCACGCCGTGGTGGGCCTGTGAAACGTAGCAGGGCCACAGCCCGCCGAATTCCAACAGGTGTGAGTCGACACAGGATAATGTAACACCCGCCTTTCCATCTGATACGTCCGCCCAGTGCTGCACCGCGTAGTAGTTGGAATTCGAGCCGGGGAATTGGTCACGCAAGGGCTTGACGACTGAGTTGGTGCCTTCAAACCGAAAATCAGGATTGTTAATCTTAAACGGGAAGGCAAAATAAAGCTCCAGAAGGGGGGTGGAATCCTTCAAAATCCGGTTGGCGAAATCGATTCTTTTAATCTTGTCGTACAGGATAATTTCCTGGGTAAGCTGCGGGCAGTTTGCACCCACCTCGCTACGAATTGATTCAGTTTGTGAGGTGCCTCTTTGTCCACGAGTTCTCGTGAAAGCTCCTTGTCGTAGATGCTTTCCACGGCACCGGTTTGTGGATCGAGTTTAACCTTGAAAAACTCATTTTCCAAACTGTTTTCCTTCACTACTACACCGCTTGAAGCAGTAGCAGCTTTTTCTATTGGTGAAAGCCGATATGTTTTATAGCCGAAGGATGGAACATCCGATGCGATGAAAGTCAGTTCATAAAGCTCCTTGTCCTCAAATTGTCCCCTGGCATAATGGTAGGCAGCGTATGGTATAGGGGCCTGAGGACTTTTCAGTTCAACAATCTGATACGGTATCTTTTGACCCGTTACCACATCAATGAGTTCAAATGGTTTTTTTATATCAAAACGGTTCACTTTTACCACGTCTGTTCTTTCAAAGGAGAGTGAATTAAATACTACTATGTGTCGCCCCTGTTCCTTGAGTTCAATCTTATGGGCAATCCTGTCGAGACTTCCGGTCAAAATGGGTTCTGTCAGTCCCGCGGCCTTATATGCATAGTGACTTTTCTCGTTCCAGGCCCAGTCCTGCAATTTCCCCGCCGGATAATCTTTTCCCCACGTATGCTCGTCATAAAGCAACACATTATCATAGGCTTGGCGGATTTTCTCAGCCGGGT